>Ga0209335_10000194_pt1 | contig 68786 bp, 48 predicted proteins | sample COG_09_FD_184753 | JGI IMG/M metagenome (GOLD analysis project Ga0209335, IMG submission 184753) | Pelagic Microbial community sample from North Sea - COGITO 998_met_09 (SPAdes) (version 2) | ecosystem: Environmental > Aquatic > Marine > Neritic zone/Coastal water | place: Helgoland, sampling...
TTCGTGTTCGTGTTGTTGTTGTTGCTTTGCGCAATGTTCTTTCGCTGTGTGGTTTTTGAAGTGTGAGAAATTGGAATTGGTCAGTTTTTACTTTTTTGAAGGCACCCCTCTTTTTTTTCCTCCAAAATTTTTTTTTTCTTTCCTCGTTTCGTAAAAAAACCATCTCTCTCTTGGTCTGAAATCATTTCTGCTTCGACGAGAGTGAATTGCAGCCAAGCAAAGGGAAGAAAGATACAAAAAAGAAGGAGAGATAAAACGTTTTCTCACGTGATCTAATCCCGACGGAAGCGCAATTTTTGTACGGAAAAAGAAGTAATCAATTACGTTTCACGCGATGATCATCCTTCCTTTCTGCGTTCGAGAGGGTAAAAAACGATGTATCGTACCTTGTTCGTTCTGATGGTGATCGGAACGTGCGCCGGGGTTGCCGGTTTCACTTTGCTCACGCCTTCCGGGATCGCCATCTTCGCCGCGGTGAAAGCGAAACGTTGGTGGTGCCCAGCAAAGTCGTTCGCGCTGTGGATTTTCAAGTCACAGTTGGTGCACAAGAACGCGCGATCTTCGTGGCAGACCACGGAGACCGGGTTCGACTTGCAGATATCGCACGGCATCGCTTGCGCGTCTTGCTGCGTGATTTCCGTCGCGCGTTCTTGAGACGGGTTGCATTTCTTCGTCTTGACGCATCCGTTGCACGCCGCTTTGTTTCCGCACCCAACGACGTACGTCGCTTGTTGCGGGCAAATTTCACACTTTAACTTCATTGTATGATGAAGATGATGTTGTAGTAGTTTAAGAGATGTTAAACTTTTAAGTTGCGAGGGAATTTAACCAACACGCGTTCGCCTGAATAACGATTTTCGCTTCGAAATCATTCTTTTCTCTTCTTCATTTTAAACCAAAACGAGAGAGAAAACGAGATGCTTTCTCGTGGTGGAGAACGCCACGTCAGGGCTTTTCTCCTATTTAGGGGTACGAGTCAAAATTTGAGATTTTTCCTTTGTTTACCATAGTACAAGTCAACTATTAAAAAAATATTACTTCGTCTTCGCCTTCTTCAACGTCTTCTTCTTCTCCGACGAGGACGATGCATTCTTCATCGCTTTCGCGTTGGAGTAGGATAATTCGATTATAGTCTCCGGGACTAACTCGCAACTCAAAGTTTCAAACAACAATAAACCGACGTGTTGACACATCGTTTCCGACTGCACGAGACTGAAGAGTTCTAAAGTCCCTCGACTCGCCGTGCTCTCGCCGACTATAGGCGAGAGCTTTTGGGACAATCTTTTCAACAACACTCTTCGCAAAATTTCTTTGTTCGTTTCGTCTATTTGCTTCTCCTCCGCAGGCGTGAGCGAAAGCTTGTATTCATCGTACGGGGTCATTCCGCCTTCTTTTTCGTCCGGCCACACGGTATCTTTTATCAAGTTCATCAAGAAAGACGCTTGGAGTTGGTTGAAACTTCGAGAGACAAAATCTTCAACTGCGGAACCGAGGAAAAATTCTACGGTCTGACGCGCCAAAGAGACGAATGAACGTCTCACCACGCCTTTCGTGTGCATTTTAAAAACAGTTTCGAATAAACCAAGCATTGGGCCGTTCAAAACTTCGGAGGCGAAAATAGTCGACACGCTATCGGTGGCGGTAACTTGTTCGCACTCGTCAAAGGTTCGCATGAGCGTTTCCCAATTCAAAGGCGAATGTGCAAAGTCCGTAGACCCTGACACAAACTTACTTCCTTTTTTCGGAGGAGAATCTAAAAGTTCCATCTGTTCGATGGACAATATTCTTCTGTGTCCTCCCCCGTGGCCCGTAGGCGTCGTTATGTACGTGTTTTCGTTGGTCGTCGAAATCGTCGTTCTTAACGGCGGTAAGTTCGACAGAGTCACCGGTCTCATCTCCGAGGATGACAGCATAGACGCGTTTTCATCACCATTGCCACCATTTCGAATCGTGGACCCTCCACTGCCTCCCATCAGGCTTCTATTCCTCGTGACTATAAAATGGAAAATGTGTTCGCAGTCTTTGACGATGTCGTCTGTTAACATCTCTTGCACGTACAAGTCCAGCTGTTGTCGTCTCTTTTCTATAAATGCGCCATCTAGGTTGTTATACCCCCAATTTTTCGGTGGAAATTCGCCTTTGAATTCAGGATTAATTGACGTGAGCTTCCGATGGAGCGATTCAAAGTTCGAGTACCGTCGAGGTACGATCCAACTGTTTCCGTCCTCGAAGGATTCTACCGAAACGAGATACACCGCAAACGCGGCTATGCCACTCCCGGCAATTTCTACTCCAGTCACGCGGGCTTTAAACGATGAAGGCGCAGATGCGGGTGCAATATCGTCTTCCCATCCTATTCTTTTCGGAGATTTCTTCTTCGCTGAGGAGTTTCTTTCGTTGCGCACTATTCCTCCCAATCCGTTTTTATCGCCATTTTTTATCGGAGACGATGTTGGTACTTTATTATGAACAATCCCTTCTCCTTGTGCCATCCCATTTTGTCGTCCACCGTTCTCTCCGTTTCCTTTCGTTCTATCCGATAATATTTTATCGTTGATGCTATTCGTGCTGCTAATGTAATCTTCATCGTCTGTGCCGAGAAGAATGAGTAAGAGTTTCGTCACGAGTCTCGGCGTAAACAAACGAACAATCGGCAAGTGTATCGAAGCGACAATCAACTCTCTCGCGAGCGGTTCAGTCAACCCATTATTCGTTTCGTTCGTCAACACTTTCGAGGCGAGTGCGTTCGCGTACGCTCTGGCTAACCTGCGTTGTTTCCTCTCGTTTCGTACTGCCGGGTGAAGTCTCGACTCGCCTCCTCCGTTTTCGTTCTTCATGTGCCTCAATGCCTCTGCGAGACTTTCGTCCACCACGTCTTTATTCATGGATAACAACGCGTCGTCATCTCCACCACCAATCATCGCTTTTCCTTCGCGGTACATCTCAAACGCGTCTTGTAAAATAGACGGTAAATCTGAGAGCAACAATTTTGGCAAGTTGATATTTCTCGTCGCTCTCTTTTCGAGTTCTAGAAACGCGTCGTCCATAACCGCTCGGCACGCGTTCGGTACTTCGTCGTCGTCACTGATTGTTTTGAACCAGTGATTGACGTACCTTTTAATCACGACTTCTCTGATTTTAATCCAACTCTCGACGATTTTTGCGTCGAGTTTCGCGAACCGTCGCGCGCGTCGATTGTTATTCTTCCTCCTCGTCGTATCCGCCGCTTCCCGCGCCATGACACCATTTTTGTCCTCTTCACCAATCGAGGAATTTGTTTTCTCGTCGTCTTCGTCGGAGTCTCCTTTTTTCGACGTCCAACCTCGACGGTTGTTGTTGTTGTTGCTCTTAAAAATCCCGTTCGCATCGTTGTTTGCCTCGCCGCCGCCGCCGCCGCTTCCTAAAATCCTCCCTCTGCCGAACCACAACAAAGTTATCGTCCCAAACGCTTTCGGTAAATTCTCCGCAATCGAATTCGAGAAGGACGCCATCAGGACGGAAAGAAAGTAAACGAGAAATAAAAACAGGAAGAGTTTCGTGCTCGTCGCAGAAGAGGAGTATCCTTCTCCTTCTTCTTCTTTCTTCCCATTTTCTTCTTCCTCTTGTTCTCCTTCCGAAGAGGAGGAGTTTTGGGTCGTCCTCTTGTCGTGCTCTCTTCTCCCTTTCATCGTCTTCTGTCCGCGTGTTGTTAAAATTTATCCATCGTAATTTTTGGTAATTGGCGACACCGCTGACCGTCGTCCTGTTTTGTGAAAATGACGAGTTTTGAGATTTTGGCGAGCTCGAGAGTTTTTCTTCTTTGAATAAAAATCTTGCGCGACTCTTCGTCACAACAAACAACACATTAAATTCTGAAAAGCGAAAGAGAAAAGACCTTCTTCTTCTTCTCCTTCAGTTCTCTCATCATCTGTCACTCCTGCTCTTGCGGTATTGCTCGCGCATCATCGCACACACGCGCTGTTATTGTTATTATTATTATTAGTATTATTATTTGAGGGAGAGAGATTTGGACTTTTAAAGTCCGTTATTATAATTAATAGAGAAAGAAAGAAGTTGCCTTCTTCTCTTTTTCTGGAAGAGTAAACATCATGTCCAACTCTTCACATGGAGCGCAACAATCTCAAACGCAGGCAAAACTGGTGCTGTTAGGAGACATGGGCGCCGGGAAATCCTCCTTGGTGCTTCGATTCGTCAAAGGACAATTCTTTGAGCACCAAGAGAGCACGATCGGTGCTGCCTTCATGACACAAACGGTGACGGTTGACGATCATGTGGTAAAGTTTGAGATTTGGGATACGGCTGGACAGGAAAGGTATCACTCGTTAGCACCGATGTATTATCGTGGCGCAGCTGCGGCGATTATTGTGTACGATATGCAATCGCAACAGTCCTGGCAACGGGCAAAGAGTTGGGTGAGAGAACTGCAACGACAAGGAAACGCGAATTTAGTCATCGCTCTAGCCGGGAATAAGAGCGATTGTAAAGACATGCGGAAAGTGTCGAAGGAAGAGGCGGAAGCGTACGCGGAGGAGCAAAAATTGTCAATATTTTTAGAAACAAGCGCTAAGAGTGGGGAGTGCGTGAACGATTTGTTTTATTCCATTGCGAATAAGTTGCCGAAACAGGCGAGAGCGACGCCGCAGGAAGGAGGGCGAGGCGGCGTCGTTTTAGATGCAAACGCGGGACAAAACAGACAAAAGTCGCAGTGTTGCTGAGACGATCGGTCATTCACATGTTTATTCTTCGTTTTTATCGTTACATAGAGAGAAGTAGAGAGAGAGAAGGGAATTTATTCGCGGAGGTGAAGATGACGATGATGTTTCGTTCTCCCTCTCTCTCTTTCGCCGGCGCAGCGCGTTTGTATAACATTTTAATAGAGTAGATACGAGATACACGTAAAAGAAAATATTAAGATTTGCACACATTTCTATGCACGTTCGGCTTTTGCTCTGCCTTTTATTATAGTTATTATCAACTCTCTACGTAACTCTACATCGCTATTTTGTTTGCTTCTACCTATACGCATAAACTATTCTGTGTGTTGTTTCTGCGTTTCTAAATTTTCTATTTCTTCTCTCCTAACTCCTTTTCTAAACTCTTCTCAAACTCCGCAAACACGTTCGCCTTCCCTTTCGTCACCTCGTTCGTCTTCCCCACGCTCAGTATTCTCTCCACCATTCTCGCCATCGGCCGTTTCCCTTCGTCGATCTGTTTGATAACTGAGATTGGAATTTCCGTCTCATCGGTACTCGAGGCTTCCCGTAAAAGAGTGAAGTGATTGACTAAAGATTCCATTTTATTTATCAGACCGTCGTTTTCTCCGGTGTTAAGAGATCTCTCGCACTCAGTCACGCTTTCTAAAGCTTTCTCGATGGCCTGGTTGAGCGAAGAGAGCGGAGGAGGTTGTTGTGCCATTCTTTAACTCTGATGCGTATGCGTGTGTGTGTGTGTACGTGTAAAATTATTGAAGAAGAAATCATTTTTTTTTCAATTTTCATCGTGATTGTTGCTATTGCTGCTACTGCTGCTGCTAGTACTACTATCGTTGCTAGGATTATTACTATTCTCATCTCCTACCTCTACTTCGTGAAGCGTAATCAAACCTTCTTTCTGCAAAGCTTTATAAATCTTACGCTCGGCTTCAAACGGGTGCACGTTTTCTCTTCCCGGCTTCGGTCGTTCCCAGTCGTAATAGTGCGGACGTTCTGTTTCGTTGAAGTATGACTCAGCGCTGAACCCGTAAATATCTACTGAACTGCATAAGCGCATGGCAAACGTGATGCCAACCATACCAGAGGAAGGTTTCTCCCCTTCTCTGTTCACTAAATCCCAAGCTCGACAAATAATTTCTGGGTCCATGATGAACGATTCTGGGAACGTCTCACGATGCTTTTCATATTGTCGAATCCAATGATTCACGCTCGAATCTCTAAGCTGTGCTATGGTCACTTCACCACCCATTTTGCCCTCGACGTACGGTCCGTTATACATTCGAAGATGCCCTTTTGTACCCACTTGCTTCTCGAAATGTTTCGCGCGACCATTGTTGAAACGCAAAACAATATCGTGCGCGTCAATTTCTTCGCCAAACTTTGCGTTCCTGAGCGAACCAGCGTTCCCGACGACTGCACACGTGGGCAATACCTCATCGTTTTTATAGGGTTGTTTCTTATTCATATTTTCGTCGTTTTTCAATTTCACGTTCGCATAGATTTTCGTGAAGTCGCACTCGCCTCGATGTCTACAATACCGTTGCGCGTGATTGACCACTTCGGTTATTCTCGGTTCCACCGGAGGTAAAGTTCGCGTGATGTTCTCGTTTGCGGTGAAAAAGTTATGCCACGTCTTGAATACGACGGCTTCCGTACCACCACACGTAATCTTACCATGCGCAGTCACTTTTCTCTCCAAAGAGAGCACCGTCGGAGTCCTCGCCAAAGCGGCGAGATGTTTCAAAGTTGTCGCGTGGAGCGATTTGTGTTTTCTCGCCTTTTGCGCAACCGAAGCCTTCGTCTCGTCCGTGATTTCCTCTTCAATTTCTTCCACTTCAGTTTCTTTCCTCTTCTCTGCTTTCTTCTCTTTCTTAACAACTGGTACGAGCGACGGTTTCATCGATAGCTGAACAACCTCTTCCTCTTTCTTCAGAACCGCCTTTTTCACTTCTTCTTTTTCTTCTCCATCGAGCGATAAACTTTCAAACACCTGCGCGTCGTGCTTTTTCTCATCTTCGCGCTGAGCCTTCTCGAAAAGCTCCTCGATGACTTCTTCTCGAGTGTGTTCGTTCATTCTCGACGTCGCTTTCGCTCTGTTCTCGATATTTTTCTGGTACTCGTCTGTAGCTTGTCTTCGTTTTTTCTCCTCTTCTTCCTCCTGTCGTTGTTGCTCTTCATCATCTCTTCCTCTCTCATTATCGTCATCCTCGTTATCATCATCAATATCGTCATCGTTGGCGTAATCGTCTTTAGGAATCGCGGAAAACTCTTCCGGAGGAGTACTCTTCAAGAATTTCGTGTTCGTGTTCGGGACTAATCCGTCCAACACGTCCTTTCCTCCGTGTTTTTTCTCTTCAACTTTTTGTATTCGAACGGTCCAGACGATCGAGAGGAAAAAACACGCTATTAAAGCGCCGACAAACATCGGGATGAGATCAGTTTTGAATCTCTTCGCTAACGGTCTTCGCTTCGACAGACGATTAGAGGAGGAGAGGACGACCTGCTCGATGGCGTGTCGTCGCATCGCTCGCTCGTTATCGGATAGAGAACAAAGACGACGTGTAGAAAAATCTCATTTTTATTATGAGGACAAACCAAGTGGGACAGACGATAATCGATAAAAAAAGAAGTGGAAAATGTTGGACTGGTCGCGGTGTGGTGCCTGGGATTTCACCGCACAGCACTAGATTGAAACGCTGTTGTTGTTGCTCTTCTTCTTCTTTTTCTTATTGTTCCTACGTATTGCTGCCTTTTGCATCACTGACACTCTCTAAATATGTATTCTTCTATTTTTAGTTTACTCCTTTGCGCACCGCCGTCCGCAAAACGTTTTCTTTCTCCTCCCCTTTTCTCCTTTGCTCTTTCTTCTACTAATCCGCTCGTTGTCTCGGCGCGCACTTGATGATATCGTCCACTCTGACAATCATTTCCGCTGCCTCCGTGGCGGATAAAAGTACCTGTTGTTTCACTCTAAAGCTTTCGGTAATACCCAACTCGGTCATATCGCCAACTTGTCCGTTCAAAACGTTCACGCCCATGTTCGTTTCACCTTCCGCGTGTCTCGCTCTCAACTGCGAAACGATTTCACCGGAATCTAAACCCGCGTTATCGCAAATAATCGATGGAATGCACCTCAATGCTTTGGCGAAGCACTCCATCGCGAGCGAACGCTTCCCCGGCGTCTTTTCGGCGAGTTGTTCAACAGCTTTGGACATGATCATCTCCGCGCACCCGCCGCCACAGATAACGCGCGAGTCCTTAACCGCCGTGTTCAACACGCACAACGCATCGTGCAGGGAACGTTCCGCTTCGGCTAAAATATGCGTCGATGCCCCTCTTAAAACAATCGTGCATGCCTCGCCTTTCGCCACGCCGGAGAATTTAATCAAACGATCTTCGCCAATCATAATCTCTTCGATTAAATCGCACTCCCCTAACTTTGCCGATTCCGGAGTATCGAACGTACTCAAAATATCTCCACCAGTAACTAAAGCCAATCGCTCCACGCCTTCAAAATCGGCGTGTTCAATCGCTGCCACTCCGGCGTCCGCGAAAATCTGTTCCGGGTAATTATAAATCAACTGTCGGTTGATAAACACGTTGCAGCCGTGCGCGATAATTTTCTCGCACTTGTTTCGCATCTTCAACTTCTCCGCGTCTTCAATCTCCGCTACTTTCGTCATCGAATCCACTCGCACTCTCGCGCCGTAAATTTTAATTTTATCCGTATCCATCCCAGTATTCGCGATTAAAATTTTCGCGTTTTCGATCCTCTTCGGTTGCCCGACGCCAAACTTCTTGTCCAAAATAAACCCCTCGTCCAAATACGAATCCTTCAAACTCCCTCCGGGCTTCTCGATCAACTGGACCATCTCTAAGTTCCCTGATCCTTTCAATCGCAGGATGGCATCTACGGCTAATTTCGCGAAATGATCTTTATCGTGGGTCAAAATTTTTGAACTCAACGTCGTCCTCGCGATGTTCATCAAATCTTCTCGAAACTTCTCCTGGTCCGCGTGATTATCTCTCGCGGCGTCCTCCAAAGCCTGCCTGGCCACGTCGCAGGCCTCTCGAAACCCCTGGATAATCGTCATCGGATGAATCTTTTGGTTCACCAACAACTCCGCCTGTCTCAACAACTCCCCGGCGAAAACGACGACCGAGGTCGTCCCGTCTCCCACCTCGTCGTCTTGCGCTTTCGATATGTCCACCAACACCTTCGCGGCTGGATTATCCACGTAAATAGATTTCAATATCGTCGCGCCATCGTTCGTCACGGTCACTGCGTTCCCTTTCGAAACCGATTGTAAAATCTTATCCATCCCTTTCGGTCCGAGAGTCGATTTGACCAAGTCCGCGATGGCCATCGCGCCGACGAAAGATTGCAAACGAGCGTGTTCGCCTTTTTCTTCGCTCGCGCCTTCACCAAGCACCGACGGGTTCGCGTTTCCCATCACGCTCATGATTCTTTTTTCTCTTTTCACACTCCTCGTGTGCCGCTGTTACTGATGATCTTTTTCGATTACTCTGTGTATCTCTGCGTGTGTGTGTGTGATACGAAGTGAAGAAGAACTTTCAAAGTTGTTATACGATCCGATCTCACAAACAACGAAAAGTGTGTGTTTTGTGAGGGAGCTTTGGTTGACTTTTTTTTTTAAGAGAGCAACTTTTGCCACTTTTGCACACAGAAAAAGAAAAAAAACTAGCCATTAGTAGCAAGTGAGTTAGTTCGTTGCCAAGAACAAACGCATCATCATCGAATCAAATCAATGGCTGCGCTGTACGCGGCCGTGGCTGGAGTCGGGGTCGCATCTGTCGGCATCGCGTCGTTGCTTCGAGAGTACGAGCCTTTGAAGTGCGACTCTGTGATTTGGAGAGAGTTATTGGATAAAACGCCGGAACAAAAAGGCAAGACTGTTGCGATAACCGGGACAACTTCGGGGACGGGATTAGCGTTGGCGAAAGGATTTGCAGAAAAAGGCGCGAAAGTTTTAATGCTGAACCGAACGAGCGATCGGAGCGAGAAGGCGTTGGAGGAAGTCGTAAGAGTTGGCCGAGCGCACGGTGCTCCAGATGCGATTCACATCGATTGCGATTTGCAAAAGTTTTCGTCGGTACGAAAAGCCGTCGAGGAAGTGAAGAAGAACGCGGACGTTTTGGACGTTTTGTGCAACAACGCGGGGATCATGGCGTTGCCATTCAAAGGCACCGAGGAAAACGGATTCGACCAGCAAATGCAAGTGAACTGTTTGTCGCACTTTTTGTTGACGCAAGGCGTGTTCCCGTTGCTGTCAAAATCCAAAGACGCGCGAGTCGTGAATCACGCGTCGGTTGCCGCGAATACGAACGGCGAGTTCGATTTAACGTCGTTAGAAAAACACCCAGAATGTTCCGAACACTACTCTACTCCTTGGCAAATGTATGGGCAAACCAAACTAGCAAACATTGTGTTTACCAAAGCGCTAGACTCGCGTTTGCGTAAAAAAAAGATTACAAACGTGAAAGCGCTCGTCGCGCATCCAGGCTTTGCGGCGACTGAATTACAAACCACGCACGCAAAATCAGGAGGAAGATTTAACCACTTTGTGATGAATCTCATCAAACCGTTCTTTCAATCTGCTGAAGATGGTGCGGCGGGTATCTTACTGTGTTCGTCCTCGATGGATGTGGAAAGCGGTAAATTTTACGGTCCGTCGCACGGTATGCGGGGTAAAGGTTTCCCGGAACCTCACGAACCGAAAGCGAAACCGATTACCGAGGAGATGATGGATAAGTTTTGGAAGAAGCACGAAGAGTGCGTCGGTACTCGCTTCGAGGTGTAGTAGAATAATAGTTTTTAGGCTACTAGTATTATTTGTAGGTACATTCGGCTCAAGGCTCTCCGTGTGCTCCCCCTCAAGAAAAAAAAAGAGAGGGAGGGGAAGGAAGGACAAAAACTCTCTTGAAAAAAAATGCGCAGATACATTTCAACTCGTACTCTGTTTCACACACGCGCTGCTCAGCAGCAGCATGACCACTTTCAGCACAACCAACACGCACAAATACTGACGACATGTGTTCGTCGCAAATCATCCTCAGTCGTTGTGAACGCGAGCGTGGCATCTTCTTCCTCCTCCTCGAGGGAAGACGAAGAGGAAACGTACAAGAAGATGCTCAAAAGAAACGACCCTTTCGCGCTTCCGGATTTTGTCCAAAAGTGTAACGACAACAACGCAAAAATAAACGTTCGAGAGGTCGTGAAATTACTACGAGAGAGCTCTATTAAACATCCAAGAGATTTACTTCGCGTAAACGGAGAAGATTTACTTGAAACTATCGGAGTTGATAAGAAAGATTTAGCGAGGGCGTTGAGAGAGAAATTGGGAATCTGGACCGAGGAGGAAGAGAAAGAAGTGCAAAGAGAAGAGAGGAAAAAGGCGAGAGAGGAAAGGAAAATGGAGAGAGAAAAAGAGTACAGAGAAGAAAAGGAGAAGTTAGCCGCGGCGACTGAAAGAGAAGAAATGATCCTGGAAAAGAAAAGAATGAAACAAGCGGAACGGCAACGACGAAAAGAAGAGGAAGGAAAGGAAGAAGAAGCGGTAAAATTGAAGGTGCACATATTGGAGGAAAACGAAGAGAACGAAAACAGCAGCACATCATCTTCTTCATCATCACCACTACAATCACCGGTTAAAAAAAGAACACTAAAACGAATGAAACGGAGAATACGCACGGGAGTTCTGTGCGACGGCGTGCGAGTGACGCAAAGAAACTCGCAGCTGGAAAATTATCGTCTGAGCTTTTCCGATCTCCCAAACTCGTTACAAAAAGAACTCTCGAAAATGAAAACGTTCCTCACTCGACGACGACTTGGGCCTCAGGAAGCACCAATTGCAAACGTCACGGCGAACAAATACGAAGAGCACATACGAGGTATCTGCGGTTGGCTCGTGAAAGAGAAAGAATACAAAGTCGAAGATTTGAAATCGCTCTCGATGCTTTTCCCGAGCATGAAAGCAAGCGCCGCGGATGTGACGTTCGATTACTTACAATATCTCACCGTAGAAAGAGGCATCTCGGCAAACTACGAATTGCTCATCACGAGAAGTTGCATAGCTGCTGCAAAGTTTATGTACGGCGCTAAATCGAAATTTCAACCCGGTGAAGATGCTTTGCCTTATCAAGATATTCCTCTCATCAAAGAGTTGCGAAGACTCGCCAAAGATGCCAAAAGCAGAGCGTCCAAATCTCCTCTCATGTCGAACGAGAAATTGAAATGGCTCGATTGGGGGGACTACCTCCAAGTATGCGATATATTAAAAGATGAAATGGCCCTGAATTACGTCACGAGTCACAAAAGATCGCAAAGTGCTATCGCATGGAGCATGCAAAGATATTTGATTTTTGCCATTTTGTCGTGTGTTCCCGATCGTCAGCGCACTTTGAGAGAGTTGCGCATAGGAAAGACTTTAATTCGAGAAGAGAAAGAAGACGAGAAAGAAGCGAGATGGATTATTAAACACGGGCCAAATGACTACAAAACAGGGAAAGACTACGGCGTTCGTCCACCGTTGGTGATTGCTCCGGATTTGTACCCGCACTTGGAAAATTTTGTGAACAACTATAGGGAGCATTTAAAGCCGCAGCACGATTTTTTGTTTTCGAGAAAGAATGGGCAACCGTTCAACGATGCTGGAATTTATAGGCTGTTTACATCCACGTCCATGAGACTGACGGGAAAACGAACCAATCCGCACTTGGTTCGTGATATGATTGTCACGCATTTGAGAAGAACAAACGCCAGCGAAAAAGAACTGGAGGCGCTGGCGATTTACATGGGTCACTCTTTAGCTATGCAAAAAGGATCGTACGATCGTCGAACGATATCTGAAAAGGTTGAACCGGCAGTTTCGCTCCTTTCTAGCTTAAACGCGAGCTTTCGCTCGTCTTAATGTATTTAACGTAGTTGTTGTTTCCATGTAGTTTATTTGTAGAATTACACCGGCAAACAAAAAAAATGTTGGCTTGTTGTTGTCCTTGGTTCTCGAGCTAAATTACTATACACACACATACACACACACATACCAATAAAAAGAATATCAAAAGAATGATGACGAATGGATTCAAGATTGATTCTTCGCAGCCGCGAGCTCTTTCAGCTTCTCCATGTACTTTGTCAAAAATTCTGCCAAAATCTCCACTCTCTTCTCGAGCTCAACCAACGAGTTGGGCCCCTCCCTCGCGTCTTTCACGTTTTTCTCGATGCACAGCTCGCGAAGCTGGTCGCACATCTCTGTCACTCCATCCGCGCCAAACGTCGACGAGGACCCTTTTAATTTGTGCAAAGTCCCGCGAATGACATCAAAGTCAATCTCTTTGTCTTTTGCGCTATACAGAGTCTTCAATTCGTCTAACATTGATCGAGCGTCTGCGGTGTACATCTCTATAATTTCGTCAATAAATTCAGGCTCGTCTTCGCTTTGCAATCCAAGAAGCTCGGAAAATTGCGACTCGTTCAAGAGCTTCGATTTCGTATCGTACGCTTGCTTCTCTAACATTGCTATTTCGTTTTGTATCATTTCTACGGTTTTTTTTCCACCTTTTGGGGACGAAACTTTCCCTCCCGCATCTTCATCTTTTCCATCGTCTCCTCCTCCTTTATTATTAGTGTTATCCACATCTCCTAACCCGCTCGGCGGATCGGGCGTTGGTTCTTTCGATTTCGATTTTCTCGATGGCGACTTTTTCGGTCCCATTTTTTTAATTTAACCTCTCTCTCTCTCTTTCACTTCTTAAAAGGCGATCTCGCAGTTACCTCAGAAGATACAGTTTTAAAGCGCAGGCAATCGAGCGTCTCTCTGCTTCTTTTTTTTGTGCGTGTGTTTTCGCGCGTGTTCAAAAGGAGCGTTTGTGAGCGCGCGCGACGGTTCAATAACAAAAAGTGACGTGAAGGCTCGATTGGTTAGATACGTTTTTTCGGATTTTTTTGGGCGAAAAAACGAATCTGATTCTGTGAGAAGGCTCGGAGAGAGAGAATTTTGAGCACCCCCCCTCGCTCTTTTCTCTCCAAAAAACAAAAAAAACAAAAAGAAAACCAACACACAACAAAACCACACACTTTTTCTACCACACACACTTTAAACACACACAACAACGCGCAAAACATGTCTCAAAAATCAGAGCAACCGCCAGCGGCGGAGGAAGTTCCTGCGCACGCGCACAAGCACATCGATTATTCGGTAAGTTTTGTTTTTTGTTTTTGTCCCCTTTAGTTCTCCTCTTCGGGTTTGAATTTTGAATCGCGTTTGAATTTTGAATCGCTCGTCGCACGACTTCCGCGTATTTTCCTTCTCGGAGAAAACAAAGCGCGCGCAATAAAGGTGGACACTTTCTTCTTCTTCTTTGCGCGCGATGATGACAAATGCGTTGAGAAAATTCGTTTGAAAGGTCACGGACCAAGAGTGATGAATGCTTGCAGCTGAGCGCGCAAACGAGTCGAAGAAAGAAGAAAGAAAGAGAAACTCGCTTCTTTTTCTCTTGGAATATACACTGACTGACTATTTTTTTTTGCACACAGTTTTTGACGAAGCAAACCGCAAGATCGCACACTTTACACGAGCTGTGCAAAGCGCTCGATGCGAGCGAAGCTGGCGTGAAGAACGCGATGTCTCGACGAAAAATTGAGAAGTGCAAGGATTACGTTAAAAAGGAAAACGGGCAGTGGGAGCACGTCCCGATCGGACCTGAGCACCATCCAAAAAAGAAGGCAAAGGCGGAAGCAAAGGCTGAGCCTGAAGTCGACACCATCATCGGTATCGCGTATCCAGAAGCTGGACGCAAAGAGTACTTGGTCCGCTGGGCCGGTTTTAAAGACACTGAATTGACGTGGGAGAAGCCGGAAGATTTGTCGACAGACGTCGCGAAGAAGGCGATTGGCGAATTCGAAACCGAACATGGTATTACTGGGTAAATTCATCAATGTTCGTAAAGCGATAGGAGGTATTATTCATTCAGAGAATTAATGAGAGAGACAGAGAAATAGAGAGAGACAAAGATACGGCGGGATTCTTTCGTTCGTTTGAGGGAAAGAGAGAGAGAGAGAGAGAGAGAGTGAGAGATGGTATCGATAAACATTTTTAAAGAGTGAGATAGAGAGACACAAGCACATACTATTAATCCTTTTTTAATAAGAGAGATAATTTACAGACAACTATCTATATGTTCTAATCGAATTTATGGTACTTGCCGGACGGTGGTGGCACCGAGTTGGAGGTATCAATGCGCCCTTGGAATCTCGGTGGTACATTCGGGAATGTTTTAGGCGTAAATCGCCCTCCTCCTCCTCCAAAGAACGTTCCTCCTCCTCCTCCACCGTACATTCCACCACCACCACCACCACCACCACCACCACTACCTAATCTACTCATGCTATTATTTCCACTGCTACCCGTTCCGCCCCATCCACCACCTCCTTTGATGCCTAAATGCGAAGGTGAATATCGCGATGCGGCTCCGCCCGAGAGTCTCGAATTGGGACACTCTCTCGCTAAATGTGGACCACCACAATTAAAACATTCGAAACCGCCTTGAGACCTTCGGAAGTTCGAATGTCTACACGTACTCTCCACGTGTCCTTCGCCGCCGCATTTCACGCAACTTAGTTTTCCGGGAGGTTGCGAATCTTGTGGCGCGCAACACAAGTGCCCGAACTCTCCACACACGTAACACGGCATGCGCTTCAAATCAGCCTCTGAAAACGTAAACATGCACTTTTCTACGACGTGTCCAGATCTCCCGCACCTCAAACAACACAGAGACTGCTGGTCTCTTCCAATACCTCTCCTTTCCTCGCAATCTCTCGACCTGTGTCCCGGCGTCAAACAGTTGAAACATAAACCTTTCGGGCAGTCTCTCGCTTGATGGTCAAAATCACCGCACAAGTGACACGGCTTTTGCTTCGCCGGTAACGTGCACTCAAACTCGCGGTGACCACCTTTACCGCACCGAAAACACCGCATGGCAGCCGCTTCAAAGTCATCATCGAAATATCTCGGCAAACGTAAAATCTCGCGAACGGTGGTATTTTCGCCCTCGTGTTCCACGTCCACCTCTCGAGGAGGCGTCAATTCCTTTTCATCTTCTTTCTTCTTCTCCTCCTCTTCCTCCTTTTGTTGTTGTTGTGATTCATCATCTTCTTTAATTCCTTCATCTTTCTCTCCCTTCTCCGTCGCGAGCTTCGCTTCCGCTCTGCGTTGTTTTCTGTTCTTGGTGGAAGGGAGGACAGTTGTTGTGGTCGTTTTTACCGCCGGCGCGAATTCTTCTTCTTCTTCTTCTTCTTCTCGTTCTTTTCTCTTCTTCTTCGTCTTCTTCTTTTGATCGCCGAAATCCGGTACGACGGAAAGAAGAGTCGAAGGAGGAGGAGGAGGAGAAACAGAAGAATCCGTCTTCTTCTTCGTTGCCTTTTGTTTCTTATTCGTTGGTCGTCGTCCCATATTTAGGACGACGAGCAGATTTTGTAGAGAGAGAGAGCAGGAGGAGAAACAAAAAAGCTTTGTTGATAAAAAAAAACGCTCACAAATCACAAAAAAAGAAAAGGAAAAACAAAAAGAATGAAGTTGGACTTGAACGATTTAGTCGAACACGTGGAGAGGAACTCGAAACGAGTGACTCCGTTGGAACACCAATTCTTAGGATTACAAGGTTTTGCAGTTGGCGGGACCGCGTTTGAACGAGACGCGTTTGAAGAAAAAAATAATCACGGGGACAGAACAAATTCAACGCATGCGAGTTTCATTGGACGAATCGATTCGGCGTTAAACGGGAACGAGGAGTCGTGGCATTTGCTGACGAAAAGGGCAAAACGCGGTGAATTGAGACAAGAGTGGTTAGTTTCGTACGCTCGCGTTCCGGTGAGAATGCAACCACACATCGATTCATCGCTTCGTGGGGTGAAAAAGAAAGGTGAAAAGGTCGTTGCCGTTTCAAAGCACGGCGATTGGCTTGAAATTTTGGACGAAGAAGAAGAAGAAGAAGAAGAAGATCAAGTGAAATTCAAGAAGAAAGAAGAGAAGAAGGACAATCTGAAAACGCTCGGTTGGATGCTCACCACGCACCCTGAATTTGGTGACCTGTTAAAGTTCATGAGAGGTTCGCACACGCTACCGGCAGTCAATCAAGTCTTGGCGACAAAGGAAGCTAGCGATTTGCTGGATCACGAGCACATGGTGACCATCGACTACAGCCGGCCGAGAACGTTTCGAGTCGTCTCTAAATCGTGGGTTCCTGTTCGAATAAGACCAAAATTAGACGCGCATACGATAGGAGGTAAACATTGCGACGAGATTATTCGCGTCGATGCGAGACGAGGCGATTGGGTGAGACTAAATTCCGAAGACTTTCCGCCTGGGTATTTTAAGTGGCACGAAGCCAAAGCAGAAGCAGCGGTGGAGAAAAAAGAAGACGAAGAAAGAGGAGAGTCAAAAGAAGAAAAAGAAGAAGAAACGGAAAAAAAAGATGATGGAGAAGAAGACGAAGGAGACCAAGAGGTCAGCAAAGAGTGTTGGATGTTAACCGTACATCCAGAGAAGGGCGTTCTGCTTGAAGAGTGTCGCGCCGACGGATCGGATTTCATTTCCAAGGTTAAACCAAAGGTACGACAACAAGAACAACACGAACAAAAACACGAACAACAAAAGAGAGAGAGTGAGATTGGGCGCATCCCTCGTGGGTGCGAGAGCGTTTACACAGCCTCGGATGTAATACCATAGTTCGCGCTCGCTCGTGTTTTCTTCTTTCCTCCTCTTTGTAATTTTCTTTATTTTCGTCAAAAAAAAAGCGTTCAGCCCTCATCTCAAAATGAGCGGCGGCGTCGGCGACGACGACGACGGCGACGACACCCTCGGCGCGTTCGCCCCGTTCCTCACCCAAATCCTCGCCTGGGATTACTATAAAATCTACGCTGAGAGCATGAGTGCGTATCAACAAAGTAATACCGCTAAAAAGACTGTCACCAAAACTCCCTCTTCTTCGTTGAAACCGATCCCTTTGCGCTTTTCCAACGCGAAAGAATACATCCAGTGCTTCTCTTCGTTCTTGTTGGAGGAAGCGAAAGCGATCGTTTTGAAAGGAGACGGGAACGGCAGCGCGACGGTCGTGTGCGAGAAGTGCGCCGTGCGCGTGAACGCGTTGTCCTCTAAAAACGCCGCCACCACCACCACCACCGCGGCGGCGGCGACGACGACGAAAAGCTCAACCACCATCGAGAAGAATAAAAAAGACGAGGAGCAAAAGGAAAAGACGTTGAAGATGTGTTTGTACACCGCCGTCGCGTCGTTCGAAACGCAGCAACAGTGCGAACAGTTCAACGAGAACGATTTACTCTTCCTCTCCAAGCTGAACTCGGTCTCCGAAGACGAGAAGATTGAAAAAGGCGTGGATTATTGCTTCGCGTTTTGCCAAGGGAGAGTGAGCGATACGGAAGTGAAAGTGCGCTTGTTTTCGCCACCGATGATACAGAAGAAAAAATCTGGGCAACAGCAACAGCGACAGACGAATAGCACTAAAGATGCGTTGGACGAAGATAACGAGAGACTCGCGAATATTCGAGCTAAGTTATTGAGTAACAACCACTCGTGGCACTTGACGCGCGTGTGCAATATGAGCACGGCGCGACGGGAGTGGCTCGCCGTGCAAGAAGTTTCTTCTATTCCATTCGCTGATTTGATCCTGGATGCGAGCAATAATAGCGATAACACAACCGTTAGTAACGCGAACGTAACGAAAAAGCAGAAGAAAGAGCAGCAGCATAAGCAACAGCGGCAATATCAACCGAGCTGGGAAATCCCGAAAGATTTATCGGACGCGATGAAAGCAAAAGGAAGGTCAGATCAATCGCAGCTCAAAATTGCGACGACTACGGCGCTCACGAAAGAAAATCCGCTCGTGTTAATTCAAGGACCACCGGGGACGGGGAAAACCACCACGATTATTTCCCTTTTATCGGTGATTTTAGCAGCGCAACCGATAAATCGCAATCACGTCGCAAACCGAGGAGATGATTGGAACAACAAAAAGAAAAGTACAATCACCGAGGAAGAAAAGCTCGCGATGAGGATGAAGGCGCAACCGTGGTTGTTTGGAATAACTAATCCAAGAGATTGCTTGCCGAACATCGATTTAGGCGACACTTCGGACGATGACGAAGAAAACAACGGAACCAACGACGGAAACAAGAACAGTGCCAATATTGAAAACCAGAGAAGGGGCCACACCGCTCCCTCGAGCACTATTCCAATCGAACTCATGGGACCTAGCATATCCAGACGATCGAAAATTTTAGTTTGCGCGCCTTCAAATTCAGCCGTTGATGAAATTGTCCGTAGAATTTTGCGTAAGGAATTACTCGATGAACACGGGAAGTCTTATAAGCCTAGCATCGTGCGTGTCGGCGGCAATTTCCGAAAAGACGTGGCGAATGTAAGTTTAGAAAGGCTCATTGAAGAGCGCATAAAACAAGACTACGGAAAAGAGTATTTCAGCGGTGGCGGAGGTAAAGATGAAAAAGGTCTCAAGAAATTCGGTTCCTTCCAGGATAACAGACGCTTCAGACGAATCATATTAGACGAGGCTAAAATCGTGTGCACGACGTTGTCCGCTGCCGGGTCTGAAATTTTCCGTAGGATGAAGACAAAGTTTGACGTCATCATCGTAGATGAAGCCGCGCAAGCGGTAGAGCCATCGATATTGATTCCATTGACGGAAATTAAGGCGAAACAAGTCTACTTAGTTGGTGACCCGGCGCAGTTACCGGCCACAGTACTTTCTCGAGAGTGCGCCAAGAACAACTACGAGCAATCCTTGTTTAAAAGACTCATGGATTCAGCATATCCGGTGCACAAGTTGTCGACGCAATACAGAATGCTTCCAGAAATTAGAGAGTTTCCCTCGGATCAATTCTACGGCGGCGAGTTGCGCGATGGACCAGGACTTTTAACGCAAAACTATCGAGAATGGCACGAGTGTAAATTATACAAGCCTTTTGTATTTTACGACGTGCAGCATGGAAAAGAAGAGTCTTCGTCGAGTGGCTTTTCCTGGGTAAACGAAGAAGAAGCGACTTTTGCCGTCGAGCTTGCGCATCAGCTGTTGAAAGCGAATCCAGTACTGAAAAGAGAAGGTCCAAAAATTGCCATCATTTCTCCGTATCGGGCGCAAGTTTCGATGATTCGTCGCAAACTTGAGAGAAAGTTTGGTGGAATGCACAACTACGGTCGTATCGTTGAGGTGTTATCCATCGACAACTCTCAAGGAAGCGAGAAGGACGTCGTCATTTTCTCGCTCGTGCGCGCGCCCTTGAACGATATGTTTCAAATCTCGAAAAAAGCTTCGAATGCTAATACCAAAAGCAGACGTAATGTATTAGGCTTCGTCGCGGACGAACGTCGCATAAATGTCGGCTTAACGCGCGCTAAATGCTCCATGTTTGTTCTAGGAAACGCGAAAGCCATGATGACGGATCCAAATTGGGGTGCGCTCGTTGAAAGTGCTCGAAAACGAGGCTGCACGATTGAGGCTCCTACTCGAGCAAATTTTCGATCCTTCTTCTCCAATTACACTCAATATCATGACGGCGAATTAAGTGGGTCCGAAGATGACACCGATGATGCAGCAAGCTCGCTCAAATCGATATTATACGAAGACGATTACGTCTTTGAAGATACGGATAAAGACATCTCTCCAGACAAATTGACCATCGATCGCGCGGCGGAAACGGACGGCTACGCCAGGTACGGTTTTAAAGACGACCTCGTCTTTGAAAGAGCAAACAAAGCGGATGTCGTCGGCGGAGAGGAGGACGGTGCTTTTGCAGACGACGACGATGCGAACGTTGACGCGTTCGTGGAGGTCAACGAGACCGCGCCTGTGGGTAAAAAGCCAAAGAAGGAGAAAACAAAGACGGAGGACAAGAAGAAACCGGCGACGACGAAGAAGCGAGCCGTACCAAGTAAGGCACCCACGAGCGCTGCTACCAAACGCGCGAGAAAATAAAAACAAATAGTAAATCTGTCGTTGAAAAACGAGAGGAAGAGTGAATGAGATTAGTTGAAATGCATTTTTAGTTTTAATCGATAGTGCGATACGCGCGCGTGTATTTTAAAGAAAGATATCACACATTGCTTCCTCAGTTCTTCCCCATCCACCCACACACGCACGAAAAAAGATGTCTGCGGCGAGCAAGAAAAGTGCGCGACGCGCTTTCGCCACCTTCTTCATCTTGCTCGTTTCGTTGTACCTCTTAACCGTGGCTTCGACTCGCGTGTATTCCACCCATCACGCTCCCGTGAATACCAACGAGTTCCTCGAGTCTCGAAACAGTCGAGCGCACGGCCTTCAACACAAACAAAAGAAAGTGGTACATCCATCATCGTCGTCGTCTTCCTTATCGAACGAAGAAGTTGCGAGCATGGAAGAGACGCACAGAAAACCAAAAGGAAACGAAATAGAATTAGAGCGTAACGATGATAACGATGATGATGATGCTAATAATATGGGCATGATGAGTGCGTTTGGACACGCGATGCACGACGTGTGGGAACACATACCTGGACACGAATACGCGGAGAGTATTTTAGGATTCCGTCAGGACGACGAGGACGAACCCGGGGACGAGGACGAGGATAATAACCACGAGGGAGAAGGTGACGGTAAGGCAAACGAGATTCTGGATACGGAGTACCATAACCACGAAGAAGGAGAGTTTGAGAATAGCACAATAAGTAGCAACGCGATATCCTCGTCGAACGCGCCGATAAAAGTTATACTAGACGACTTGATCGTCGACGACGATCGAGTGAAAACGCAAAAGGCGTTAATTAAGCATTTTAAAGGTAAAGTGTACGTCGACGGACACTCCAAGGAGATCCCCGATCCTATCGGCGTCTCCGAAGCGTACATCGCCAAAGGCGGGTACAAGAATGGATGCGGCTCGAAGGAGGCGAAGAAGAATATCGTGTTGAAACAATCGTTTTTATTCAGAAATGGAGGGAGTTTCAAGTACGGCCACATGGTGATGATTGGCGAGGCGCCGAAAAACTCACCGTGGAAATGGGCGGCGACGTGGCAAGCGTCCAATTCCTTCGAAGGTGCGTTCGGGCAGAAGATTGTTATTTCCTTCGCGGACGACCCGACTGGGACGTGGACGCCACCGATGGTGATTCCAATTCCCGTGACACCATCTACAGCGGCTGTATGGGGCCCTGTTTGGCACAAGGATCCAAACACCGGCGTCGCGTGGTTGTTCTACGCCGCGTCGACGAGTTGCAGAAAAAATGCCGGTCACGGTAAAGTGAAATACGCGCCGGGAGGGGACATTCAAGTCATTAAATCTTTAGACGGCATTCAGTGGAGCGCACCAAAAACCATCTTGACGCAAGCGGCAGAATCCAATCATCTTCCGAAACTGGTTTCTAATCAGCTCGCGGTGCACGAACCTACCGGGTATTGGGTACTACCGATGTGGCGAGAATCACCGCATTCCAACACGTGTAAACCGAGCGTCTCGAAAGGAACGAGAACGTCCGCGGGCGTTTTGCTCTCAAAAGATCAAGGCAAATCCTGGTCAGTCGTTGGTTCGTACAGAGCGAGAGGCGTGCGTTGGCTCATTGAAGGTACCGTCGCGGAGGTTGGTGACACGAAAGATTTGTTGTTGCTCCATCGTTCCGGCGAGAAATATTTATACAAGCAAATTTCAAAAGACGGAGGTAAATCGTGGTCGAACGCCGAACGAACGAGCGTTCCGAATCCAAACTCGAAAGTTAATCTAATTCGATTGGAAAGTTCGAAAGGCGCACCGACAAATTTAGGAGGATCTCTCGCGCTCGCATATAATGATGCCATGAGTGGCGTTCGAAGGAAACTCTCCGTCGCGCTCTCCTCGGACGGTCACAAATGGTCGAAGTTACAACTCTTAGAAGACTCTAGTCCTGGTTTACACTTTAATTACCCGACAATCGCGCAAGATGGGTGTCGGCTACTCGTTGCGTATTCAGTTACTCGACACGGTGGTAGGCGCGCGGTGACGCAATCCGGCATTAAGCTCGCCGTCGTCGAGTTACCCGGGAAGGTGGAGAAAGCGCGAGAGGAACTTTTAGAAATCTCCATGGACGCGCCAAAAGACGGAGAAAATAGTGATAATGAAGAGAGCGACGAGAACAACGAGAACGCGAGCGAAGAAGAGGATAATATTCGCGAGGACGACGTGAACGAAAAGTCGATAGAAGACGTCATAGACGTCGTTTAATTTAATCTAATATACATACTACTTATAGTTTCGCTTGGCTAACAACGCACACTTTTACTAAAAACGCGCTACTTTAATAATGTCATCATCATCATCACAACTCGCCTTCCTTCCCTCCAGCTGCTTTCAACAATTCCGCGCACTTCTCGTGTTCCCCTCGTATCGCGCAATCTAGCGCGGTTTCTCCGTCCGAGTCTTTCAAATTCACTTCTATCCCTTTCTTCGCGAGAAGCAATGCAACGATTTCGTGAAATCCACTCGCCGACGCATCCGCCAAACTCGTTCCATCGTCGTCATCCCTCGCGTTCACATCGACTCTCTCATCGCTCAACAAAACCTTCACCACGTCCACGTGTCCGTACAAACACGCTAAATGTAAACTCGTATCTCCATCGTCCCCTTTCGCGTTTACAAATTCGTCTTCGATATCTCTCAAAGCTTCCGAACAAAAATCAGCGTTGCCGAACTCGGCGGCGCTTAAAAGTTTCGACAAACATCCGTGCTTCGACGCGTCCACCCAATTTGATTTTCCTTCGAATAACTCCAACTCGTCCCCGGAGATCCACTCCGCCTCTACTTCTTCTTCTTCTTTTGCGACCATTAGTGTTTTGTGTTTGTTATATAGCGTGATGATGAATGAGGGGGGACAAATGCAAAAAAGAGGAGACAAAAATCATTCATTTTGAGACACGGAAGAGTTTTTTTCCTTTTTTGAGCTGCTTTTGAAGCCAGACCGCCGCCAGAAAACACACACGTGTTTCTTTCAATCAATCCCCACAAAAACACATTTCTCTATCTAAATTAACAACAAACAGCAGGATGGGCAGTCGTCGCGATGATACTACCGACATTAGCGGTGGTACTCATTCTTCATCATCGTCTTCTTCTTCTTCTGTGGGGAAGATGAGAGATTTTGCGAGAAAGTATAACGTTCTTTTTTCCACGGCGGATTGCGCTGATGAATCGTCATCATCATCATCATCATCGGGGAAAACAACAAAACGGATGCCTTTTTTAGGAGGAGGAGCTCGGGGAGGGAGTACTTCTTCGTCCGAAGGAGGGTCGAATAAATCTCAAAACGCGGCGTTTGACCCGGAAGCGTTAGAGCGAGGCGCGAAAGCGCTGAGAGAAATCAACAAGTCTCCGTACGCGAAGAACGTGATCGACTTATCTGGGAAGCAAGAGGTGACGAAACAAACGGAGGCGAAGGCGGAAGAGGCGAGGATGAACGCGGTGGCCGCACAGCACGCGACGGAGAGAGAAAAAGTGATGTGGGAACAGCAGAGGAAGTTGGAAACGCAAAGAGCGGAACAGAACGCGCAGTTGAAACAGTACGAGGACGAGTTGGCGAGGAAACGGCAACAAGGGGAAAACGAAGCCGCTCGAGCGAGGAACGCGGAGTTGGTGAAGATGCAAGAGCAAGCGGCGGAACGAGCGGAGGCGTTGAGACGAGATACGGAAAGGAAGATTCAAATGGAAAAAAGAGCGACGGAGGAGTTTAAAGCTAAATTGGAACAGGAGAACATGCGAGCAAAAGCAATCGCCGAGGCGGAAGGGAGGACGTTGGAAAATCGACAGAACGAAGACGTGATTCGTAGGCAAATGTTGGCAAAGGTTGAAGCGGAAACGACGAAAGCGATTAAAGTTGTGCAAGAAGGTATGGTGTATTTCGGGAGAGGCGCCACGGAGTTGCTTTCGAATCCGCAACAGATGACCATGTTGGTTGGCGGTTTGTCCGTGTTAGCGGCTGGGGTGTATTCGTCTCGCGAAGGCGCAAAGTTTGGGTTTAAGCAGCTGGAAAAGTATTTGGGACAACCGAGTTTGATTCGAGAGACGTCGAGAGGGGCGTTTTGGAAACCGCAATCGGCCGGCGCAAACATTTTAGGCGACGTCCAGTTGGAAAAATCGATGGAAACGCGAGTGAAACAGTTGGCGACGGCGACGGCGAATACCAGAGCGAGGAAGGCACCGTTCAGAAACATCTTGCTGTATGGACCACCGGGAACCGGGAAAACGATGGCAGCGAAACGATTAGCGAGACACTCTGGTTTGGATTACGCTTTAATGACTGGCGGGGACGTGGCGCCGTTAGGGGCGTCCGCCGTGACGAAAATTCACGAGATGTTCGATTGGGCCGGCACTTCGCGCAAAGGTTTGTTGTTATTCATCGACGAAGCGGATGCGTTTTTAGCGAAAAGAGGTGGGAACGTCGCCTCGCAAGAGACCAGATCGGCGTTAAACGCGTTGTTGTATAGAACTGGGGAAATGAGCAGAGACGTGACTTTAGTAATGGCGACGAACCGACCGGAGGACTTAGATTCGGCGGTTTTAGATCGCGTGGACGAGACCATGGAATTCGCGTTGCCTGACGAAGAAACTCGCTTTCGTTTGGTGAAGCAATACTTCGATAAACTCATCGTTCGTGGAGCAGATCCAGGGGACGAGCAACCATCGAGGACGTTTCTAGGCGGCATTATGAAAACGCTCGGGTTTGGTAAAATTCCGGATCGTCCGGTTCCGGTCAACGGCGTCACGGAGGAACATTTAAGAGACGTGGCGAAGAAAACGGTTGGCTTTAGCGGTCGTGAAATTTCAAAGTTGATGGCCTCGGTCCAATCCTCCGCGCACGGAAGCGACGACGGGGCTGCCACGCCTGAAATGTTAAATACGATGACGCAGTTTAAGATTCAAGAGCACGCGAATAAAACGAAAGCTTTCGCCGCCGAGGGGGCGAACAAAAAGTAAGAAGTATTAAATAAAAACCCATCATCATCAAAAATTGTTAGTCGAGTTGTGAATTTGTTCAAGTGAGCTATTTATTTTAGAGCATTCAAAAGAACATTACTTACTGTACACATTAGGTTTCTAAACACTATCTCTAATAATTCGAACTAATACGGCACAAATGTAGGCGCTTGTTTTTTCGCGGCTGATTCGTATAAGACTCTCGGCGCGACGTCTTTGAACGGGTCGCTCTCGCGTCGTTCTTTGAGATACTCGATGCCGTCTTCTACGCTCATCTTTGTCTCGGCGTAAATCCTTTTCACTGCTTCTTCGTCGTTTCGGTCCATCCCATTTGTATCGATCGGTTTCATGAAACGAAAGTAAAACCTTTGCGGTGTAGTCGGTACGAGTACTGGTTGCACGAACGATTCTGGTTTCATGTTATCTTCGGTTTCTCGAGAATCAAACTGCCTCGCTTTCGGCACTTTTTCCATTTGCGCTTTCACGCGGTCCCCGAGAATTGGGTTAGACAACATATCTTCAGCGTCCATGACGATATCGAACGAGTCCTCCGCACCAACTGCCGCAAACGGAACAATAATAGCGTTGAATCGAATCGCCATTTTCACAAACTCCGGTTTCGACGGCCAAAATAACTGGTACTTTTCATTTTTACGTTTGAACGCTTCTCGAACGCCGCCAGGGAAGAGTAAAACGGTTTCGTTCGCCTTCAAAAGCTTGTAAAAGTTCTTCCCGGAAACGGGCACGGCGCCGAAATCAGAAAAGTTACCGCCACCAAACGGACCTCCGTTCGGGACACCAGCTCGACGTTGACGTCGCTTTTCTTCTTTCGATTCGGGCATGAATTGCGCAAACGGCGTATTTTTCGTCGCCTCTCGGAGTTGCTTCTCCAACGGGTTTTCCTCTTCGTCGTCATCTTCGGTTTGCATGGCACCCGTGCCGTTCCCATTATCTCTCGAGACGACCGGATGAGCAAGTCCTCGGACGCACACGTTCTTTTGTTTCAAAAACTCATCCACGAGAAAACCTAAATCAGGCGCGAACGTTTGGTGGTTACCGACCAATAAAACTGGACGGTTCCCGGTGCCTCTCCACGTCGGCACGGCGTCCAAGCCGTTGATGACTTGTCCGTCGCGTTCTCTGGTCGAAAAGAACACCGGCGAGTGCACTGATCGCAAAAACTGTAACCCGTCTCGCGCCTTTTCAATTTGCGACTCGCTCGGAGGCGTGAACGTGGGGTCTCTGGATAATCGATTCTCGTCCTCCACCGGCCTCGAGATCCAATCGTGGCGTTTCATCAAATGAACGATATCCATGCCTTTCTCTTGCAACGCCGCGTGCGACGCGCCTTCTAAGATTTCTATCTTGCATTTTTTTGTGCCCATGAGTTTTTGCAATCGAGGCGCTTCTTCGTTCGAAGGAATGAGCAAATCGTTCGTACTCGCCACGACTAATACTGGCACTCGCGCGTTCTTCAACTTTTCGCCGTCATTTTCGTTGATGTACGCGCACGCGTCCGCTAATATTTGTAAACGGTGTTTCAACGTATCTCTGGGAATAATGGTCGCCAATGATCCCAACGCCGGTAACATCGCCGTCATCTTTTCTAAAGTTTCGCTCAAATTTCCAAGTTCCACGGCTTCTGTCGCTAATCGAATGGGATCTATGAGTACCGGCGAAAGCGCAAACGGCAACCCGGCGTACAAATTTTCCGGAATCTGAGGCAACAAAGGCCCGACGGACGGCCACACGCTCCTATCAAACGACGACGCCGGATTCACCACCGTCGCTCTCGTCACCAACTCTGGGTGTTTCAAGCACACGAACAAAGACATCGCGCCTCCCATGCTCTCCCCGATCAACTGCACCTCCCTTTCCGGATGTTCTTCCTTCGCTCGTTCGATAAACGCTCGCACGATGTCCACGATTTCAAACACGTCCGAACGATCGTTCGACGGGATGTTCAGGCACACCAAATCAAACTCTTTCGATAACGTGGCGAATTGCGAAGATGCGCTGAATCCCGTGCCGTCTAATCCGGGTAAGTAAATCATCAATGGTTTCTTCTCTCTTTTTTCTCGTTTCTTTTCCACGACGACGTCTTCCTCCTCCTCCTCCTCCTCCACGAGTGGACTGAAAAACCGCGGAGGTCCACCACTGGATATGCCTAAAATCTCTTCCAAAGTGACTTTCTTTTCATCTTCTTCGCTTCTTCCTCGCCCCGAGCGAACGGCGGCATCGACGAAGACGTTAATCGTGCTTTGTTCTTGTTGTTTTTGGGGAGACGATGATGATGATGATGACGTTTCGATTTTGTCATCATTTTCCATCGTCGTCGTCGTCGTCGTCCCGGCGGCCATGGCTTGGGTAGAAACGCCTCCTCGTCGTCGAAATGAGGGTTTTCCGTACTTATCATCAGTACTGCGCGTCGATGATGATGATGTCGATTGGAGGAGGAGCAAAGGTGTATTTCTCATCATCATATTCATCATCGTTTTAAGTCTCTCTCTTTCTCTTCTTGTATTGCGCTTCTTTTTTGTGAGGAGGAGGTGCTCAGTTTTTCTTTTTCATGGCTGAAAACTACTCGCACTCTCATAAGGAAAAAATCTCAACTCGCGCTCTCCTCATTTTATTTTTGCACGTCATCAAACGACGCTCTCCTTTCCCTCTCTTTTCTTCTCTTTCACAACTTTGCGTTCGTCCGTCTCAAACGATGATGATTGCGTCTACCGCGAGTTCTTCTTCTGCGAGTTCTTCTTTTTGTGCCACCGCGCGGGTGGGTCGTTTTGATGACGGTGTTTTTGGTGGTCGAAAAAAGATGTCGTCGTCGTCGTCGTCATCATCTTCTAAAACTCGGAGGAGGAGAGGTGCGAACGCTGTCTTAGCAAAAGGAGGCGAAGGCCAAATTGTGGTGATTGGAGCGAACGGGAAAACGGGGAAACGGTGCGTGAAATACGCGGCCGAGAACGGGTGGGACGTCGTCGCGGCAACTCGGAACGGGAGTTTTCCATCTCTGACTTCGGATATTAAAGAAGAGGCGAGAGGGAGAGTGACGACGAAGCAGTGTTCGGTGACGTCGTCCATGGCGGAGATTACGAACGCCATCGACGGCGCGGAATCGGTGATTTTCGCGGCGAGTTCGAGTAAAGACGGGGGATCGCCTCAAGAAATCGACAGAGATGGGTGCATAAAAGTGGCCAGAGCGTGTTTGAGTTCGAAATCTGTGAAGAGATACGTCGTCGTGACGTCGGGCGCGGTGAGTAAACCGTACTCTCCGGTGTACATATTCTTGAACTTGTTCGGAGGTATCATGCGTGCAAAAATCGAAGGCGAAGACGCGGTGCGCGCCTTGTATTACGAACGAGAGGACGACTTTTATACGATTGTCAGACCGGGTGGATTGACTGAAGATCCGCCGAGAGGAGTGTCGGCGTGCGAATTGAACCAAGGCGATGATGTAAGCGGGCGCGTTTCGAGAGAAGACGTCGCGGCGGTGTGTGTCGAGTGTTTAAAAAGAGACGACGCGAAAAACGCGACGTTTGAACTCTATTACCGAGATACGGGGAAACCGATGGCGGAAGTATTCGCGTCGAACGCGAATAAAGAAACGGACGGCGAGCGGCAGATGGGGCCGAGAGGAAGAAGAGGCGAGACCTGGGACGAGTTATTCGCCGGTCTGGAAGCGGACGCGCCAGGCATTCCGCAAAAAGGCGAAGGTTTTTCTCTCTAAAATATTATTTCATAACCATAATTTATACGTTATTGCACGCCGTTCATCATTCATTCGCCTGGACTCAAGTAGATTCTGTGATTATACATATCCAGAACGAGTCTCTTTCTTCCAATCACGTCCATACCTATCGTCGCGAACGGTTCGTTCTTCGCGCCCAGCGTTTCGAATGCAGGTAAGTCTCCAACGCACGCGGCGCCTTTGTACGTCGATTCTAAATCGTGAGAAAGATCAGAATTACCTCCTTCGCCGAGTACTCTCAAATTAAACTTACCAATCGCCAGACCCATCTGCGCTCCCGTCACGTCATTCGAGATCACCCCGCTATTGTCCAAATCCGGCGAATCTTTCGTCACACCAGCTCTTTCCGACGCTTTCCAATTAATCACGGAAAACAACGAGCCCATATCAATAATCGCGTCAAATGGCGCGCAGTTATTCAAAGAAATAGGCGCCAATTGCAAACCGGTAGGGTGCGTTTTCAATCTAATCTTAATTAATTCGGATACATCGCACACGCCCGTAATCGCGCTCCCTTTTGGATGAAACACGATAATCTCCTTATCGAAATCAAACTCAACTTCAAAGCGCTTGAGAAAATCCAAACCTAAAAGTCCACCGACGACGGGCGGTAGCCCGGTACTTCGTAAATCCGTAACCACAGCGTCCAACTCTGGTATTTCAACCGCCCCTAACGAAGGATTCTTGATGACTACTTTTTGCCGGATCGTTTCCCCCATCGCCCCTAACCCTTTCAACGCGGCGCCGTCCTCGGCAAACTTCCCCATCATCTTCCTCAACTCCGGCGACACCAACGCGACGGTCGCGCCGCTGTCGATGAGAAAATCGCAAAACCGTTCACCGTCCTCGTCCTCGGTTTTTACGTTGAGCGTGACCAAACAATAGCCCGCTCTCGGATTTCCGGGTACCCCGGCGACTCTTCGCAAAGGCACGCGCACAGAGTTTTGACTCTTTGCCATCCACGCTCGCGTCAACCGTTCGACTAAGTCTTCCTTATCGAAGCAATCGTTCGTTTTTTCACCCATCGCGCCGAGATATTGTTTGATAACTTTAGCTCTCAGTTTGTTTGCTCTAGATTTGGTTTCCATTTTATATCGCTCTTCCTCCTCGTTGACTATTCTATCGTCGTCCTCGCCGTTATTGCTGCTATTGTTATTGCTGCTGCTGTTACTGCTCGAAATGGCATTCTTTCCGTTTCTTTTCCTCCGTTGAGAACTAATAGAACGTCTGTTATTACTCCGCGTCGTCCAATGTTCATCAACCCCTAACAACACCATCGAAGATACAAAGCTCGTCCTCCTCGCGGGGTGTACTCCTTGGCATGAAAAGCGTGGTGTCATCATCGCGTGCATGTTATATATATATATATATATCGTGGAATCTAATAATAAACTCTGTATTCTTTCCGTCTCTCTTTCTTTCTTTCTTTCTTTCTTTCGTGTGTGTTGTGTTTGCGCGCTAAATGATGTTTTAGGTGAGGTAGGTAAATGTATTCTCCTTTTTGTCTCGTTTTCCATGCAAGCTCAAAACACAAGAATTTTATGAATTTTTCCTCAAAACAAACAACACTCCTTCACTCAAAAATGGCGCAAAATATCATCGCTAGACGCGTCTCGAGCGGATTCGCTTGCACGTCTTATTCGTCGCGTGGATGTAATAATAATAATAATAATAATAATAAATGTTTATTATTAGCGAGATTCACGACCACCTTTTTTCCATCTAATTCTTCTTCTTCTTCTTCTTTTGAGAGAAGAAGACTTGGGCGGCAACAACAGAACCAATTCGTGGTGGCGGCGAGGAGGGGATTCTTTGACGATGGTGAAAAGACTTCTTCCTCTTCTTCGTCGTCTTCGTCGTCGGTGGACGAGGAGGAAAGAGAAGCTCGGACAGGTGAAAATTTCAAAAGCAGCGCTCATTTCTTCGAGAACGGCGACGGCGCGGAGAGGAGTGCTGGTGCTGGCGAGAAAGGCGGCGAAGAAGGAGAAAAAGAAGGAGAAGGCGAAGGGGATGAGTATTCCGGAGTTCCGTTGCGAAGCACGATATCGCAAATAGACTTACAAAAAATGGAACGATTAATCGATGAAATCGTGGATAATAAAGACAATCGGATGAGCAACAGAGGGAAATTTAGAGCGTTACCGGTGACGAATAAACATCGGAAACAGATCGAAGAGTTGGAGGCGTGCGTGTCGTTATCGGAGGCGGGGAAGAGGGCGAGAATATTGAGAAATCGGGCGAGTAAAGCGGCTTCGGAAGGTGGCCAGGCAGAAGCGGCCGCAGAATTGAACGTGAACCCGACGTTAAGGAAATACGTGTTGTATGGCGTCGTCCCAGAGGCGCATAAAGATTTACTCGGGAGGACGAAGAAGAGGAATACGAAATTCATCGCCGCCGCTTCGAAGAGGATCGAGGAAATGCCGAGCACGGAAGTGAGAAGAAAAGACGAAAACGGGATGGACGTGACCGTGGAAGTACCCGAAGTAGCTTTTTGTGGGCGCTCAAATGTCGGTAAATCGAGTTTGATTAACGCTATTACTTTATCGGCGGCGGCGAGGTCGAGCGATACGCCAGGGAAGACGAAAAGTTTAAACTTTTACGACATCGATTCGCGTTTACGGGTGGTCGATTTACCTGGATACGGCTTTGCTTTTGCCGATGAGAGCATGGTAGAAACCTGGAATCGCTTAATGGACGAGTACTTAACCACGAGACCGAATCTGAAATGCATATTCGTCGTCATCGATTCTCGACACGGACCGAAAAAATCCGATCGCGAGATGCTCTCCTACCTCTCCAAATACGGTAAAGTTCCAGTTCACGTCGTTTTAAACAAAACCGATATGGTTCGAACCGAAGAACTTTGCAAAAGAATGTTCCTGCTCGAACGAGAGTTGAAATTCATCAAACGCTCGAGTAACGTTTTGAAGTTGGCCAGCGCGAGCACAGGGGCTGGGTGCACCGCGCTCTTCTCCGAAGCTTTCCAATACGCGTTGCCCGACGCCGACATCTCTCGACGAAATAAAAGAGAAAAAGCGAGAGAACTTTTAGAAGTGGAGGAAGGATCAGAAGAAGATGAAGGAAATACTACGACGAATAATAAAAGCGGCGGTGGTGGTGGTGGTAAAAAGTTTATGAAACAAGAACGAAGGGAATTCGTTATGGGCGGCGAATGGATTCCCGGAGAAGGTCCCGCGGCGGTCCCTACTTTTACCAAAGATAAGAAGAAGAAAGGAGGCGGTAAAAAAGGAAGTGGAGGTCCAAAAGGTCCTAAAATTCGCTTATAATAGTACGTACACCTGAGAGCAGACTTAGTAGTACACGTTGTTGTGTGTGAAAATTATTTATATTGCGCGTTGTGATTACAATCAAGTATTTTTAGGTGATTTTGTTTTTCTCTCTTCTGTGTTGTCGCGTCATAAAAATTCTGACCATTTTACCGAAGAAGAAACATCTTCTCTCTCTCTCTCTTTTTAGTTTCATCTCTCCATCGAAAGAGACGCGAAACGCGAGATAGAGAGAGAGAGAGAGAGAGAAGAGAGGTTTGTTTCAATCTCTCAAAATCGCAAAAGAGGACTTAAGAAAAAGAAAAGAGGAAAGAATATGCGGTGTTGCGTTTGCTATTCCGACGAGACCGAGTTGGGGGATTGCGAGGTGATTGAATGCGCGAGTGGACACGTGACGTGCGCGGAATGCTTCAACGAGCACGTGAAAGTGGAAACCGCGAAAGGCGCCGGGTACGTTCGTTTCGTTTTTTTACGATTCATTACGTGTGGAAAACGTTTAGAGGAGAGAGAGAGAGAACGAAAGCGCGTTGTTCTCATCCATCATCAACGGGTGTCTCCTCTTCTCCTTTTTTTGTTCGTTCGACTGTCGTTTAAAAAAAAGATCTTTTTCGCGTGCTCACATTTGCAGCCTTCTTCTTCTTCTTCTTCGCTCTTTGCGCGAACTTTTGTATCGTCGCGCATAAACTGACGAGCCTAAAACTCTGCTTTTCCTTCTCTTGCTCTCTTCCTCTCGGAAACGACACATTAGGGAGCGAGAAAAACGAAACGGGAACATCATGTGTCCGATGTTCTCCGAGGCGGTGCCGAAGGAGCAACGGTGCCCGGCGAAAGCGTTTGACGATCGCGACGTTGCTCGGTTCTGCCAGGCGGAAACATTTAACGAATACAATAGGCAAAAATTAGCGCTGAAAGAGAAACAGATCGTAGTGCAAGTGGAGAAAGACTTCGAGGAGCGGTTGGCGAGGGAGAAAAAAAGGGCGATGGAGACGAGTTCGGCGGAGGAGAAGTTACGGTTGGCGAAGGAACACGTGATTGAGAAGGTTTTGACGTTGAGTTGCCCGAGGTGCGAACAAGCGTTCGTAGATTTTGATGGATGTTTTGCCTTAAGATGTGCGAGATGTCAGGCTGGGTTTTGCGCGTATTGTTTGGCGGATTGTGGTAGGGACGCGCACGCGCACATCGGCGGGTGCGAGTTAGGGAAGCAAGTCACAAAGTGGGCGCAGAAGAACAAGTCGACGGTAAACAACAGAGGTCATCCTCCAGGAACGTATGGAAGTCCCGCAGCGTTTGACGAGTCGCAACGACTGAGAAGATTGAGGGATTTGACGTCTTATTTCGAGCTCAAGGAGGAAAAGTTCGTGACGGAAGTGTTGGACGCGTTGGAGAAGGAGTTGAAAGATTTGAACCTTACTAAGAAGGATGTTCAAAAGTCACTCGTTGCGTTAAAGAAAAGCAGAAATAAGCCGCATAAGAAAAAGAACGCCCGCGCGGGTGGCAGAGCACACGGTATGGAGGACGATATCCCTGCGGAACATGGCCATAATCCTTTAGATATTCTAGGTATGATGTTTGGTATCATGGACCACGCACCTGGGCGTCAACGTCAGCGAGAGCAGCAACGGATAGAAGAAGCACGCAGACGGCAAGCACTGGAAGAAGAACGAATGAAACAAAGGGAAGATAAGCAGAAAAGGCTAGGCAGAATTAACGACGCGTTTGGAGCGATGAAGAAAATTCGCGATTTGGAAGCAAAGTACCAGCGAGATAAAGACGCGGCGATAAAAGCATCCTTGGAAGATTTTCGCGAGAAAGGGCGACATGAACAACCGCAAATGAGGAATAACGACAATAACAAGAACAACGAAAAACCTGGCGAAGCAGTCGTGATTGATTTAGCATCGTCAGGGGAGAAACCGAATCCGAACGCCGGTAAGCTTAGAGCAGAAAGGCGAGCAAAGAGAGAACGCGAAGCGGCGGAAGCGAAGAGAAGGATAGAAGCCGCGACGAAAGACAACGTGATTGATTTGGATCTAATAGAATCGCAACAATCACCATCGCCACCGTCTTTATTCCGAGCGAAACCATCATCCGCAAATAGAAAGCGCGCCGCGTCGCCTGTGAATAACAGAAACAGCGCGAAAAAGAAACGCGTCGCGCAACAAAGTAACGACAGCCAGGAAGCAATCGTATTAGATTGAGGAGGTTGAGGAGGAACAACGACGACAGCGATACCCACCAGAAATCGTGGTATCACACTCGTCGTCATTTTGTAACAACAGCTGCAATTCACATCACATACACACGTATTATTTAAATCGTAGAGCGCTTGCTTTAGTAAAGGTAAAGAATAAATATAAACTTTTTGGCATAACTGCGCGAGAGCAAAAGCGTATCAAACATTTTCAGTCTTGAACTCCCAGGCGTGGTTTAATAGAAACTCTGGGTTCTGCACGCCATCTCTCGTCGCTACACTCTTAGCGATAACCTCCCAACCCGCTAATTCGTCGATAAACTGATACCCAATCGTCGCGTCTACTTCTTGAGCCATGGCTTTGCCTCCCACCGAAGCGTGGATTTTCTTCGAAAAGTGCTTCTTCACTCTCGCTTCAACTTCCCCACCATCCTTTGTCGTCGCGTCTCCGGTCAACGTGATTCCATGTTTCCCCATCATCTTCCATTTCAACTGCCAATACCCGTCCGCGTCCACATCTTTCGTCTCTTCCATCATCGTGTGGTGCGATACTTTCTTCAACCGAAACTGTCCGTAGTCTTTATGCGTCGTCGTCGCCTCAAAGTCCACGTGATCTAACGACACCGAATCGTTCACAATAGTATATTTCCCAACAACGTGCACGTTGTCTATTTCCATCTCTTTTTCTAACGTCGGATTCCATTTTGTTTCTCGATTCAATTTAAACGCCGACGGCGTCGGTTGCACGACCAGCGTCGGACCGTTGTTCAAATTGAACAGTCGTTCCAAATCAAATTTCGCCTTTACCGATAAAATTTCCCTTCTGAACGGTTGCGAATTCAACTCTACTCTCACAGGTAACGCCGACGACGTTTCCAACGTTATCTTCGCGTTCTGTAACTCCGGAAACGTCGCGGAAACCGTCGCTGGTTGTTTAATCAGGTTAAATTTCGCGTCCGTTTTTGAACGATACGTGTTCACCGTGATTTCCTCGTCGATTTTTGTCAATTTGAACCACTCGGTGTCTCTCCCGAGTTGCTTCACGTTGTCTTTAAATTTCTCCATCAGAGGCCTCTTATCCATGTCCGATAATTTCGCGTTTTCTCTTCTCAGTTCGACTAAACCTCTCTGCAGGGATGCTATTTCTCTCGCCTGCGCGCGAATTTGCGTTCGGAGTAAATCCTCCGACGAAGACGTCGATTGTTGGCCTCCTCGCTTCGAAAACATTTTTGATGATGTGATGATTTTCAAGTTTTGTTGTTGTTAATTTGTTGTCGTTGAATAGTCAGCGCTCGTTGTCTCTGGTGGGTGTTGGTGGCGCGCGATCTAATACTACTAACGAAACAGAGATGATAGATTTCTCTCTCTTTCTCTTCCTTTCTCTTCGCTCCTGCTGCTGCTACGTTTGATGATGACGATGATGATGATGATGATGGTGCGGGAACTATCTCTCGCGTAACAACAAAATTTTTGTTTTTTTGAATTTTTTGTGTTTTTCTCTGCAGTGGTCTCTTCTGCTTTCTTCCGATGAAGTTGGTCTTTGAGTCCTTGCGGTTGGGTCAACAGAAAAATACGCGACGATCGCGCGACAAAAAAAACAAAAAAAGAGGCGTCAGGTCGTTGTCGCGTATAGTCGTCGTGTTCTTGTTTAAAGCGAAGAAAAACTCTCGCACGCTTTATTACTCTTTCGCGCGCATCGCTCGAGAAAATGACAGTCTTTCACACGGGAGGAGGATCAGGAGGAGGATCAGGAGGATCCGCAGACGACCCGTATTTGCTCCAATCGTTAAAAGGAGGACACCGAAACAACGCGATAACTTCTCTCGCGTTCGCCCCGCAGAGCAAGCGGTATATTTTTTCCGCGAGCACGGGAGACGGGTCGATTATGTTCTGGCACGTCGGAGGAGAAAGATCAGGAGGAGGAGGAGGACAAGGAGCTTATGCTTTACTAAAGAATAGGAAAAGACCGGTGCGATTTCTCGGGCACGAGAGAGACGTGCTCGCGTTAGCGCACACGGAGAGAGAAGGCGAAGGCGGGAGAGTCGCCAGCGCGGGTTTAGATCGATCTATACGGGTTTGGAAAGCGACCGCGTATGTTTTCGTTCGTTTCTTTCTCTTCTTGTCGTATTTTTTTCTGTTTGTGTTGTTGTTTGTTGACCGGACACGCGAAGAGGCAAATTTATGCTCACAAAACGTCTCTCATCTCTTATTCCTCTTCAAACACAACAGGGAAGGAAAGTCGGTGGTTTTGAGATCGGCACACTCGGGTGCGATTCGTTCGTTGCAATACAGCGATAGCGACCGGCTTTTATTATCCGCCTCGGACGATAAATTGTGCAAACTGTGGGACGCGTCCAACCCGTCGGTTTCGCCAAAGTTTAAACTCTCTTTGAAAGGACATTCCAATTGGATTCGGCAAGCGGTGATTACGAGCGATGGAACGATCGCGTGTTCGGTTTCGGACGATAAAACGTGGCGATTATGGGACGTATGCGCTGGAGGCGTTGAAATTGATCGAAGGAAAGGAGAGGATCACGACGTTTCTTCTTCGACGCCGCGGTGCGTCGCTCTGAGGCCATCGGCTGGAACTTCCATTGCCGTCGGCGACTCTAATGGTGGTTTAAGAGTATACGACACGCGTTCGCGACGCAAAATATTCGAATCTACGATCGATTCGTACGTCTATTCACATCGAGATGCGATAACGGACGTGCAGTGGCACCCGGCTGGAGACTTTCTGGCGACGACCTCCGCGGACGGCTCGACGAAAATTTGGGATTTTCGAGACCAACGCTGCGCGTGGACGCTCAAAGCGCACGAGGGTTCTGTAAATTGCGCGGCGTTTACTGCAGATGGAAGCACATTTGCGTGCGGTGGTAGCGACGGTATCGTCACGCTTTGGAAAAGCGGGTTTAACCGCTCGTTCGAAAACGTCGTGCTCGCGGAAAAACAAACGCACGACAAAAAATACCAAGTAGAAAACGAAGAAGAACGCGAAGAGAACAAAACGTACACGAGAAGGAGACGCCCACCACCACCACCGCCGCCGACGCCTACCACCAAAATCACCACCACCAGACCACCTCCTTTCGATGATGGGACATCTTTCACGACGACGAAGCAAAAAATCCAACCTTCTTCTTCTTTCTCGTCGGCTTCGGAATACGCGGAACTCGCCCAAACCTTACGACGCGCCGTCGGTCAACTCGACGTGTTGACCCAAACCTTAGCGTTAGTCGAAGCGAGAGTCACAATGAGCGAAGATCGCGTTCAGAAGATTGCCAGGAGCGTTTCATCTCTCGCGCAAAACGCGAAAAGGTAATTATTATTTATTAGGTTGCGAGTACTCGCGTACTCTTTCTCCGAGTATTATTATTATTATTATTATTATTCAAATTTATACCAAACAGTAGTTTTCGCTTCCTTTTTGCTCCTCATTCTCTCTTTCTAAGGCACTTTGGGCAGATACATTGGCGGCACACGCTCTCTCTGAGACTCTCTTTTTTCCTTCTTTCCGCCTTCCTCTCTTTAGTTAATTAATTTTCATTATTATTGATACGCACCACCCTCAGAGCGCGTCTCTGTCGTTCTCTTTTCTCCTCTCTCCTCCTGGCATCTAAGAAGAACGGTCGGGAGTGCCCAGTGGCTGGTTGAACAAGGCGCGCTTTCCGCCGTTGCCGCGGGTGCCTTTCTCTTTCGGGACCGCATCAAAGCGTTAGTCCGGGGAAGCAACAAATCTCCCAACGAAGAAGACAACAAAGAGATGAGCTCGAACTCGACCACCAACAGAGACTCCGGTCCCTCCAACTCTGGAATATCGAAGAAGTCGAAGAACGCGTTAGACGGCATCAAAGGAAAACTCCCCGAGGACCGCCGGATGAATTTAACCGAGGATTCCTTGCGCTCCCGAGGATCCCACCGACGAACAAACTCGCGAGAAATCGAGAACCTCTCCTACGACATCGACTTGGACGATAAAATTTTAGACGCTTCACACGCGCTGTTAGCGATCAATATCGGCGGGGGGAGTCGAAGAGGCTCGGGAGGAGAGTTGAATTCTATGCTCCAAAACCAACCACAGACGAGCACGGCGGGAAGCGCGGTCGGGAGCGCGGCGACGCCGAGCACGTCAGATACGGAAGCAGACGTGGTGACGAGCACGAAGAAGAAAAACAAACAACAACAACAAGTGGACAGGACGGTGAAGATAAAAGCGATGGTGTTTAGTGGCGGATTCTTAGTCGATCGGGGCACCGGGAAAGAGTATTTAGGCGGCGAGACGAGGATCGTGTCCTTGATGCGAAACGCGACGTTCGAGGAAATGAAGACGAAGATTGTCGAAGAAGAAGAGCCGACGAAGAGGAACAACGTGCAGATTTTGTATCCGGATGGCGATCACGTCATATCGGTGAAGAACGACGACGACGTGGAGACGATGATGGAGGAATGGGAGACGGTACACGCGGTTGATTCGAGAAAGAAGTTGAAAATATACGTCGTCGAGAAGGCGACGAACATGTACGGGTCGAATAATCGCACTGCGATGGAACTGGACGCGAACAGAGATGAAAATAGCAATAAACAACAACAACAAGGAGAACAACAACAACAACAACAACAACAAGTAGCAGAGAACAATAACGCGACGACAACAGTAGCAACGAGGACGACGACGACGCCGTTTGAAGACGCCAGCAACGGCGCAATCGACGAAACTCAAACGAGGAACGGGTCGCCGTCTCTAAGCATCGAACCTTCAAAGTCGCCCAGAAGTCACGGAGGATTGCAAATTATTCCGAGATCAGACCTTACCTTAGGCGCGCGCTTAGGCGGTGGTGCTTTCGGTGAAGTCTATGCAGCGGTATGGCGAGGCGCGGAGGTTGCGGTGAAATTTATCAATCGCGAGTTTGTATTTTCGCCCCCTGGTTCTCCAAAACGTCACGGTCGCGACGGGTTAGATAACATCTTTGAAGACGAAGAGTTTATTAGCAATAGTAATAGCGGCGATGATGACGCTGATAATGATGACGCTGATAATGATGACGACGATTTTAAGGATGATAAATCCCGTCGCCGAAATAACGCGAAGAAAAACATGGACGATATGGACAACATGCACAAAGAGAAGAAAAGAAAAGAAAAGGAAGAACAACACGAACACTTTTTGCGCGAGGCTGAGACGTTGGCGACTTTAAGCCATCCAAACGTCGTCTCTATTTTCGGTGTCGTGACCGATGGCGATCGTCCAGGTATCGTCGAAGAATTTCTGAGCGGAGGATCGTTACAAAGAGTCTTGGCGAAAGAGCGCGAACGCGCGAAAGATCGCGAGGCGGCGAGACAAGACGCGGTTAAGAAAGCAAACGGTGACGTAGCTTTACAGGCTGAATTACTCGCGAAAGTTGCCGCTTCAACCGCCACTCGTTCTCGCTTAGACGCCAAAACGCGTCTGCAGCTCTGCTTAGACGTCGCGAGAGGAATGGAGTACTTGCACGCGAAACGGTTCGTCCATTTCGATTTAAAATCCGACAACGTGTTAGCCGCGGTGAGAGGTCGACGATTAGTGTGTAAAGTGTGCGATTTTGGTTTATCCAAACGACGTCGTTCGCAAGCCTCGTTCGTATCAGGCGTCAACTCTCGACGAGGCACGTTGCCTTGGACCGCGCCAGAAGTCTTGCGCAGTCCAGATAAAGTGACGGAAAGCGCAGACGTGTATTCGTTCGCCATCGTCATGTGGGAGCTCTGGACGTCTCAATTACCGCACTACGGTTTAGACGAGTACGCCTTGTACGGCGGACTCATGATGCACCAACTTCGTCCAACCGTCCCTGGCGACGACGCTTTATCGCCTCGAACGGGACCGTATCGCGCGGCGACTAAGGACGCGCAAGTCACCGTCGATATCGACCCTCCCTGCGACGGTTGGGAAACGTTGATGAAAAACTGTTGGAAAGAAAATAGTAAAGAACGTCCAAAGTTCGTGGACATCGTCGCCAGCTTAGAAGCCATGAAAAATGAACACTTCGACGGAAACGCGTTCAGCGGGACGCCACCGGTCGTCAACAAGAGCACTGGCGGCAAGAGCAACAAGCAGCCGTCGCCTCTGAAGTACTAAGTACTTGTTCGATTTCAATGCGTGTATTTTATTTCAAATTTCGTAAAACAACAAAAAAGCGATGGAAATGATTTTGATCCTTAAACCCTTCACGAGTATCTCGAGTATTTTTTGGTGTGTTTTTCGCCCTTTGTTTGCCCTTTGATTTTTCATCTCAGAAGGTTATCCGCAGGGAAGATAATCCAATTTTTCCATCGCTTGATTTGGGTTTACAATATCTATCTTCACATAAAAGCAGCAACAGCACCCCGTTGTTCTCCGATTTAAAAAGTATCACAAACTAAGCATCCAACAAAACCTAATGTTTTCTGTCGCGCAATCTTCAAACATCGTCGGCACGACGCAAAAAGTTGTCGTTCACAAAGCCAAGAAGGTGAAATCCTCCTCCAAATCCATCCTCCGATGCTCGGCCCAAAAGGAGGAGACGGAAGAAAAGAGATCTTCGTCTTCCTTGCAACAAGCCGCCGTCGCGACCGTGTTGTCCGTGTCCATGCTCGCGCAACCGGCGTTTGCGGCGTCTGAAATCGCCCAATTCGCCGCGGGTGATTCCAAGGCTGCCGCGGATGCGTTGTTGGCGGAGTACACCCAGAAAAGAGCGATCGTCCAACAAGCGCCAAAGACGAAGAGTTTAGCCAAAGGCGGTAAGAAGGCGAAGAAGGAAGCCGCGGCGCCGAAGGAAAGTGGCGGCGGGTTTTCCTTGCCGTCGTTCTCCTTGCCGTCTTTGCCGTCCCCGGGCGCTGGTAAGGAGAAGGCTGCGCCAGCCGCGAAAGCGGCGCCGGCCCCGGCGGCTGCCAAGGAAGGCGGCAGCGGCAAGTTGATTGCCGTGTGCTTGGTGTTGTTCTCGCCGTTGGTTTTGGTCCAAGTCGAGTCTTTCAAGACTCTCGCGAGATTAGCTAAGCAAAAAGCGGGCAACTAAATATATCATAAAACACTGAAGAAAAAGAGCACATACATATATATATTTTAACGCGCGCGTGAAAGAGAGAGAGAGAGAAGGAGAAAGAGAGAGACGGGGAGAGATGAGGGTATATTATATTAGAAAGAGAGAGAGAGAGGGAGAGAAAAAGCGAGAGCGAGAAAAGAGGAGGGGCGAGAGAGATATTACGGGGCGCGCAGCGAAAGGGAGATGTAAAAGAGGAGTACGCGTGTGCGCTTGCGTTGCAACGTAAGATTTAAAAGTATTTAATATATTGGTATAACATAATCACATATCTCGGCTTTGATGCATATTATCCGTTGTCCCGTATTCGAAAGCGTCGTCTTCATCGACTTCTTCGTCTTGATTATATTTTTCATCTTCGTCTTCATCTTCTTTTTCTTCCCGCGTTTGTGGTTTACTGTTGTTGAAAAAGAACTTCACCGCGTTTAAAGCGTTTGTACTTGGCGTCGTCGCCGCCGCAGGACCAAGCACGTGCGGTACGAGTTCTCTTTGTTTCTTCGTGTTGCTCGCGATCGTCGTCGTCGTCGTCCTTCGTTTTTGTACCGTATTCGTGGTAGCTGCAGATGATCTCGTCGTCACTCTTCGCTCGGAGGTGTTTGGAAGTTCGTGAGGAGAAGGGTTTAACGACCCCATAGGTACGCTTACTGCGGTACATCTGGCCGCGTACTTCTCTTTCAAAGCGACAGCTTCTTTCATCTTATTCGTATGGTGCTCGGCTAACACGTCCGCGTACTCGCTAATATCGAAATTTGTCACAGCGTCAAAACCTTTCAAACGAACGGCTTCTTCGTCGTATGCCATGGCAGCGGCATCCTCGGTTTCGTGCAAACCGAGATATTTATATTTCTTACCGACTAATTGACCGATTCGTGCTTCCCATTTTCCTTTCTGATGTTTTGTAACTCCTCGGAACTTGCTGGAAGATTTTTTCGTCACTCCACCGGGGCCTTTCGATTGGCGACGAAGAGAAAGTATGAGCTCTCTTTCGTTCACCTGCTGCAAACTCGCGAGTTCTCGAGAATAATTCGATCTATCAAAATTCGTAATCGCAGAAATTCCTCTACATTTAACCGCTGCAATATCGTAAGCAAGCGCCGCCTGTTCTTCGCCGTCGAAACCGCCGAGGTAAATTTGTTTCCCATCTTGCCAGATGTGCGCTTCCCACCGTCCGGTTCGGCAGTGATGCGTGACGCCTCGAAACTTACTCGTTGAACGAGCAGACTTTTTTGATTCTCTTGAAACACTTTTGTTGTTGTTTTTACTGCTGTCATTATTACCAACGGCGTCGTTAACGGCGTTTAACGAAGATTCGCGGTTCCTCGATGCCAGAAGTTGAACGTCCAAATCCGGCGAAAGATTTCCCTCTCGAGTTTCAACGAGAACTTCACCGTCCTCGTCGTCCTTGTTACTCTTCTTTCTCTTCTTTGGTGTGTTGCTTTTCTTTATCGAAGGAAATAATTTCCTCGGCCGACCTGGTCTTCTTTTCATGACGACATTTTCCATCTGCGGCGGCATCGCGGGCGGCGCCGATATTCCATCGTTCAAAGTTCGCACTAACGTTGGTTGTGGCGGTGGTTGCGGTGGTTGCGTCAAAATCAATTGCATTTGGTCCATTGCACTTCGCTCCTTTTCGATGGCATCCAGCACGTCTTTGTGTGTCTTTTCGTAATTGCCAAACAGATGCGAAAAATCGTTCATCGAACTTTCTCTCGTCATCGCCTCCGGCGCGGCCAACGATATAGGAAACCCAAACTCGTCGTTCGATTCCGACGACCACGTCGTGTGCGCAGTCTTCGTGTCGTAGTTGTTATACTTGTCATCTAGAGGAGGTGCGATTGGACTGACGTTTCCAAAACCGCTCGTTTTCAAAAACTGTAAGAAAGACGACTCTTTCTCTCCTCCTCTTGCCTCGTACTCCTCCTCCTCTTCCTCCTCCAAGTTTCCGAGCGACGCGAAGCATCCGTTCGTATCTTCCTCTTCCTCTTCCTCCTCCTCCTCGTCGTACTTATTCTTGAGGAAATCGTCGACGTCCTCGTCCTCGTCATCCTTATGTTCGACCGCAGCAAACGCCCCCAGCAACAGCGACTGCGTGTTCGGTGAGTTTTCTTTTTCCTCCTCTTCTCGTTGCGTCAAACCGATGGTGTTGGTGTTCAGATGGGGAAGAGCGACGCCCGCGCGAATTTTGTTCTTCTTCGAAACGACGAGAGACGTTTGTATCGCGGGAAAAACCGTGAGTTGCGGATGCTGCCGATGCGGATGCGACATGCTCCGGAGCTAAAACGGTGGCATAGTATGCGCGTCGAAATAATACTTCGCGTATTTTGGTGGTTTCGAGAGTACATTTTTTTCCTCGTTTTCGAGGCAAAAATTAATTCTCTGCTGCTGATTGAAAATAACAAAACACAAGCGTTGTTGTTGTTTTTTCTTATGTTTCGATCACATTAAATATCAATATTACACAACGATTTTAAGTTCTAACCGAACAAGGACCTCCTCAGACTAAATTAGAAGCGCAGTCTTCACTCTCGACGCGCTCATCACACAAAGCTATAATAGGTTTCTATTTACGTAAATCTCTCCGCACACCCGCCTGACTAAAAAATTACTCTCTGATTAGATGATGCCAATCTTGTTCGCAACGTCCAAAGCGTCGTAGTCCGCAGTCAAGCGAACGTACGCCTTCTTTTGGCCGTCCGGACGAATCAACGTGTTCACCTTCTCACACTTGATGTCGTACATTCTGTTCACAGCCGCTTTGATTTGGACCTTCGTCGCTCTGGCGTCGACGATGAAGACCAACGTGTTGTTCTCTTCGATTTTTTGGTTTGCGGATTCAGTCGTCAACGGAAACTTCAACACCTGTTTACGAAAGTGAGAGAGAGAAGAGAACGATGGGTTAGTTCAGATCGAAAGCGAGAGCGGAAAGGTGGTTGGCGGCTCCGAGAGAGAAAGTAAACGAGGAGGAGCCTTCGTCCAGTACAAACTGAGAGTGCGAAAGCCCCATCGAAAAATGCGCGTCGTAAACCAGTCTGGTTCACCCTTTCGCGATTCCTCCCTCTTGATTCTAATGCTACCATCGCGTGAAACAACTGTTGCGTACCTGGAATTGATCGAGCTTTTGCGGCGGCGGCACCGAAACTCTCGGGTACTTTGGCGCGCGCGCATTTTTCAACGTTCTCGGTCGGTGAAACGTTGGCGAAAATCGCTTCTTGAGAAGCTTCCCTTTCGCGCCCTTCTTCACGTACTTGGCCGCTTTGGCCGCTTTGCTCACTTTTTCGTCTGTTGAATGAATTAAAGTTAAAGGATATCCGTCAGTCTTTGGTCTCATTGAACGGTCGCGAGAGGTTTTTCCGAGCCTAAATCGATTGCGCAGAGCCCGCAATTTTAGAGAACGCGACGAATAAGTCCCAAATGTACTACGCGCTTACGAAGGAGACAAAAAAAAGGACGACGCGAAGTTATCCGCGCGCATATCCAAGCAGATTCCGAATCAGTATATATATATCTGTTTAACGAAACAAGAACGTACCCTTCTTCGTCGGTGCCATCTTTCAAACAACAATATATTGATGTGTGTATAGTGAAGTTTGCGTGAAAAGCAGTTGTCTCTTGTCCGAAAACCCAACTTTTCTTTGTTTGTGAAGGAGACGAAAAAAGAGAAAAATTTCATTCGAGATGAAAAATGCGTTTCATTCAAAAACAACTGGCTAATAGGAAAAGGGAGCTCCTTTTCCTCCTCCTCCTGTGTTTGCTATATACTCTCCTCTCTGCTCCGTCAACTGTCGCTGCTGCATCAAGACGGCGAGCGTTTGTTCTCTGCTAATGATGTGTTGTTGTTGTTGTTGTTGTTGTTGTTGTTGTTGTTGTTGTTTGTTCGTTAGAGTACTTAACGTACGAAGCTGGCACAGCGCGTCTCTTTTTTTCGTCTCCTCGTCTCCTCCTCCTCCTTTTCCTCCGAGGGCGAGGACGACCGGTGGTGGCGGTGGCGCGTGTTTCGACGGCGACGTGTCCTGCAAACGACTCAGAACGGTTTGAAACGGATCGTTGTTGTACTCCGGGACCGCGGATAAGAAATCGTAACTCGGGTCTTCGCAGTCGAAGGATAACTTCGATTTCGTCGTTTCAAACGCCTCCGCGTTTTTGTATTTCTCTCGAGCGTCTCGACTCTCCTCTTTCTCTCTTTGATCTAAAGCCTCTCGACGCAGTCTGTGTTTCATCTGCTCCGGGTTTTCCTCCTCCTCCTCTTCCTTTTCCGTCTCCCACCACACGCTTTCGTTTGCAGTCCGGAGCGTTCCAGGAGACACCGCCAAAAGTTGCTTTCGCTCCGCGACTTTTACGACGAGCGATGAAGGTTGCACCGGTTTCAAAGGCGTTCTCGCGACTTCCTTCTCTTCCTTCTCTTCCTCCTCCGCCTGTTGGTCAAAGAAGAAGAGCGATTTGTGCAACGCTCTCTTCAACGTCGACGGCGGTTCTTCTTCTTCTTCTTCTTCCTCTTTAGTATTCGTATCCTCCGCGTCTATTATGTATTCGCGTCGACCGATGATCGGTGATTGCATTTCCACCGGCAGCATCGTTCGCGTCTCATCATCATCCGCTGCTCTCGTCGCAAAGGTGGTCGTTTCAGGAGTCTTCTTCTGTTTTTCCTCATCAAAGTCATCTTTTTTCTCGTCGTCGTCGTCGTTTTTCTTCCTCTCATCCTTCAATGGTGAAGATGCTGATGATTTTGGGGGCGAAATCGTCCTCGGTTTTACAGTCTCTCTCTTCTTCTTCGTCTTCTTTTTCGTCTCCTTTTCCTCCTCCTCTTCCGTGGTCTTCTTTACCTTCTTCTTCTTTTCAGACGAGGACGCGATCGAAGCCTTTCTCTTTGTCTTCTCCTTCGTCTGTTTTAAAGTCGTCGTCTGAATCGTCTCTGCCTTTTTAAATTTCTTCTTCTTCTCTTCGCTGTACGTGATGAAATTTTCAACGCATCGTCGGCATCCTCGAATCGCGTACCGACACTTCGAACATCCTTTTTTAGTACCATTATGAGTAGCATTCGTATTGCCAGAAGGCACAAAACGCAATACTTTCTTCTCCTTCTTCTTCGCTAAAAACGGTGTCGTCAAAGGTGACATTGTTGTGTTATTATGTGCGCGCGCGCAATGATGAATGCGTCTTCTTCTCTTGTTCTTTTGTGGTGAAAAAGTCTCCTCAATGGCAGCTTTTTTCTCGGTTTTTTAAGAAACTCGAGTGTTTTTGAATTTTATGAATTTGAATTTTTTTGCTTTTTGTCCTCTCCTTTGTCCTTTGTCTTTCTCTCCTCGTGCGGGAGGATGAGAGTTTTCATACGAATAAGTAAGTCGCTTTATTAAAACGACAACTACAGTATTCATAACACGCGTTTTATAATAAACACTACTATATATTTAAACTATACTACAGGTACTTTCTATTTCTATGCGTTTATTTAACATTTATTCGAACAGGTCGAACGGGAACGAGGACTTTTGAGAGGAAGAAGAGAAGGCGGTTCGGAAGAGGAAAGAGAGTCCTTTTTCTCGTCCTTCAACTCCGGATTCTTTGATGATTGGAAGAGGTGGAAAGTTCACCTCCTCTCCCGTGTACGAGTTGACGATGCCGTGGTAGAGTTTCGCGCCGACGACGCAGTTGACGGTGAATAAGGCGATCCACGTCTCGCGTTCGGACCAGAGAGGATGGGTCAAGGAGAGGCGGATTTTTGCGTCTTTGCAATTCTCGTCTTCTTCGGAATCGTTTTTCGAAGAAGGAAAAGCGTCCAAGATGGCACGACGAGCGACGCCGAGTAGTACGTCCGCGTCTGGTGCCGTTTGGAGTATCAAACCACCGCTGCTGCCGCCGCTCGAATGCGCATCATCCCGTTTTAATACGAACACGTTTGTCGTCAATCCTTCGCAAATCTGAAAATCCTCCTCCTGAAGAGCGCTACCGCTTCCCGTTGTTCGTTTACTCAACACGCACTCCACAAACGTCCTCTTCCGCCTCGTTTCTTTAACGTCTTCTCTCGCGTTCCATTCATTCCTCTCAATCTCTAACCCTTCCCTCTTTTTCACCCACTCCGTGTGCTTCGCGTGCGGTCGCTCTCTCGGCGCGCCTCGAAGTAACGCGTATCGATCGAGCGCCGTCACCTCTTCGTCTCCTTTTTTCTCATCTTTACGCGTTGTTATTAACGGCGTCAATAACGCGTGCACGTTCATTTTCTTTTCGTCTCGATCGTCTTCGATTGCAATCGTCGCCATGTACCTCCCTTTCTTAAAACCCGCGTTTTGGCGTTTGAGAAAAGCAGTCCTCGTCACCTTTTCCAGAGCGTCTCTGCACTTTTGCCAATGGTTTTCGAACAAACACCCGGTTCGTTTCTCCTCGCTTAAGCTCGCGAATACTCTCTTCGCGTGGAAATCGATTCTTTCTATCGCGACGGTACCTTTTTCGCCGTTGTTATTCATAAACTCGCATCGCATCGCGGTGTACGCGCACGGCGTTTCGATGCGTCGCAAGAATGCAGCCGGGGTTGTCTCATCATCATCATCATCACAATCGACGACGGCGATATCACCATCACCACATATCATCATCATCGTCGTTGGAGAGTTTGTATAGGTATTGATAAACGCATACGTTTTGCTCGCGTTTAAAGCAAAGAGCGTTGAGTTTAGAGTTCGTTAAGTCTGAGGAAAAAGTTGAGCGAATTTGCTTCATAACATTCTCTCTCGCGCTTTGTTGCGATGACGACGAATGCGACGACTTTTAAACTTCGTCTCCTCTCCTTCAAACTCTTTTGCTTCCTCGTTTTTGTCGTCGTTTTCTGTCGCGTGTTCGCGTCTTCTTCGGCACAAACGACGAGAGAAACGAGGACGAATGGAGTTCCGAGCGGTGAAAATCTCGTCGTGATTCTCAACGGCAATCGGAGGAAAGACTGCGCGGGAATCGACGCGAGAGCGCGACAAATTCGAACAGCATTGCGAGAGAATACCAAAACGAGTGAAGAGAGAAGTAGATCGAGTGTTGTGACGATTTTATTCGCCGCGGACGATAGAAACGACCGGTGCGAACTGTTGAAGCGAAGAGTTTTAGCATCAGAAGAAGAGGAGAGGAAAAACGAAGAGCGGCGGCGAGAGCGCGAGAAGACAAAGAAGACAAAGAATACGATTCAGACGACGATTCAGACGACGACGGGAGAAACGATGATGCTCTCGTTCGAGTACGCGACGTTGCCGAGAAGAGAAGATGAAAACAAACCACCGATCGGTGGACCTCGAACGCGCGCGTTATCGGTACGGGTGAGTCAATGGATCAGGGAGAGGAGAGAACGCAGAAGAAGAGGAGGAGGAGAAGGAGAAGAGGAGAAGGAGGAAGAAGTGTACGCGTTCGTCGAGGACGATTCGGAAGCGTTGATGTATTTCGCTGCGATTGGGAAAGAAACGCGAGGCGGCGCGACGGAGAGTTTATTCGACGACGTGTCGTTTGCAACGATTACTGGAGTCGGATTTGGTGGAAATAATCATAGTGCTGATGCTGCTGCTGATGATGACGATGTTAATGGTGATGACGATGTTGAGGAGGAGGACGATAATAGTAGCGAGAGTAGTACGAGGAGCGAAAAAATGCTGGACGATATGGAGGCGCAGTGGATGCGAATGGAATCGAGGAAACGCGCGGAGACGATTGAGGTAACGTCGTTCGAGAGAAGATTGCGAGAAATCAGAGAGAAGAGAAGGAACAGCGCGACGGAGATTAGAATGGCGAGAGAAATGGGGAGCTCGTTCGCGGACGAATCGCTCGTAGGTGTGGTGATGACGCACAAAAATCGACCGGAGTATTGCGAGAAAGCCGTGGAGGCTTTGTTGCAACAAACGCATCGCAAGGTTGAAATCGTTATAGTAGACGACGGTTCGGAGGAAGCGCACGTGAAACGATTGGAACAGTTCGTGCATTCCAGGAAGAAGGACGATACTCTTAAAAGCGTGAAAATTGTGAAAATAGCGAAACCGGGGAAATATCTCGGCGAGGCGAGGAATTTCGGATGTTCAAAACTCTCCGAAAAAACCGAGTACGTTTTATTCTCCGACGACGATAACTTAGCCGAAACGAACGAAATTGAAACGATGCTCCGAGTGTTAGTGCACACGAAAGCTGACGTCGTCACGGCGTCGAACGAATTTTTCGTAACCGCAGCGAACGGGACGAACGTTGTCGTCGGCTCGTATCATCCTCTCGGGAACGCGTTGTTTCCCGGTATTTTTGAAAATGTATTCGGAGACGCGAATGCCTTGTGGAGAAAGTCCGCGTTTACAAGTCTCGAAGGTTTCGCGAAAGATACCTCGTATTCTTTGCAAGATTGGGAGATTCTCGCCAAAGCATCGAGCTCGGGTTTGAAGCTCGTCACCGTCCCGGCGCCCGCGTTGTATAAGTATCGAACGCACGCGAAGAGTATGTCAAAGCAAAAGGAGGCTGATGCTTCCTCTTCCGACCCGTACGAAGATATTCAATTTACCGGTCCTTTGAGAGGATTTGCACCGCTCGGCGAAGAACTCGTTCAGCTCGCCACGTTTTCAAAAACAATGCGCAAAGAATACGAAGCGATGGAGAAAACAGTGCGAACTTTGCGGAAAGAGGATGGAGGCGGAGGGGCGGATGCCGCGTTAGGCAAAGTCGCTTTGAAAGTGCTCTGCAAAACTTTAACTTACGGTAGTACTACTGAGACAGAATACGTCGCAGACGGCACCTTTGATGCCGCCCCTTTGTCTTCACAAGATAACTGGCACGTGCACGGTGAAGGAGGTTTCAAACCTGTAGATGGCGCGATACTCGTCCCAGGTAACGAAGAGATGTTAACGGAGGACACCGCCGGGTCAACTCTCGTAAGCGGCGCGTGGCAAAGAATAGAAGTCAATCAGCTCGAAGCCGAACCTCTCGTTCTCTCTGGGTGGGCAAAAGTTATCATCGACGCATCAAAAGACGACGACGTTGAACTCCTCGATACGTTCGAGAAGTCGGCTGACTTTTCCTTACACGCGGATGTTGAATTTTCCGACGGCACGAAGAAGTACGGCGTATCGGCAAATTTCCCGGAAAGTAGCGAGTGGTCGCGAAGTATTGCCGTTATTGACGAAGAGAAGCGAATCGCTTCGATAACACTCGTGTGTATGCGAAGATGGCGTCCACGTGCGGCTCTTTTCGATGATATTTCGCTGCAACCGTTGAATAGTAGAGCCGTTGCGTGCGACTTAGCCGGCGTCGCTGAAGAAGACGATACAACTTCGGAAAAGCAAACGAGACGAACGCGAAGACGAATTAGTAAAGTAGAATTATAGCGCATGTACTATATATATTTTGTATTGATTAGCTATTTGGCTTTTAACGTCCCGTCTTCGTTACACTCCTCATTCGTTGTCGGATCGACAAAAATTGTCCGCATCAACTCCTCTCCTGTTTCGTCGTCCATCTCCTCGATCACTTTCTTCTGCATTCTTGCTTTCCTCGCTTTGACGATATCTTTCTGCGCTTTCTTACTCAACGGTTTCTCTTTCTTCGAGCTCGACTTTGGCGTCGGTGCCGCTTTGGACGGCGTACTTCTCGTCGACCGGCGTCGCGGCGTCTCTTCTTCCTCGGGCTCTTTATCGATAATCTCAGGACTTGGCGGTTCGCTATCTTCATCACTTTTCTTCATTTTTTTCACCGGCGTTGTCGCCGGCTCTTCCTCTTCTTCTTCTTCTTCTTCCTCGTCGTCGACAAACGCGCGTTTCCCGCCGGACAATCGCCGGTTCCCCCTTCCACCGCCTCCTAAATCATCCGAATCTGAATCCCCTTCTTCGTGTTCAATCATCGCATCCGCGTTCGTCGCCGCCGGCGCTTTCTTCTTCGGCGTCGGCGTTTTAGCCTTCTTCTTTTCCGGAGTTTTCTTCTTTGGCGTCGTTTTCTTCTTCGCCACCGCCGGTTCCTTCGGCTTCGCGACCGTTTTCTTCCCGGTGCCGCCAAACATGCTCGCGATGTTGCCGCTCTTAGGCCCGGTGGCGCTCGGTTTCTTCGCCGTCGCCGCGCTCGCCGCCGGCTTCTTCTGTTCCGCCGCGCTTTTTGTCGTCGTCGCGCCAGAGGAAGTAAACTTCTTCCCTCTCGGTAACCTCTTCGCCACGTCTGATTTTGCAAACGCGCCGTGTTTCAACATCCAAGATACATCCTCTTCTGAGTCCAATTGCATTTTCGTCTCCTTCTCTTCCTCTCGAACTAACTGTTCCAACACGTTTTCCTCTTCTCTTTTCCTCACTAAAGCGTACACCGCCACATCTTCTTCTCCTTCGAACGCATTATTCTTTCCTTCTTCTTCTTCCAAACGTTTCAACTCTACCCTTCTCTCACGCGAAACGCACACGACGCACGTCCACTTCTCCCTCTCCTCTCGTGGCATCGCGTTTAAAATCGTCCACAGCAATCGTTTCCCCGCGCGTGCCGTGAGCGCGAATTTTCGACTCAAAGTTCTGTACGTCACGACATCAAAAGTAGCACCACTGCTGCTAAAAAACGTCTCGAACGCGCTCGCCACCAAGTCTGCCGCCGTCGTCATCACCTCAAAGTCTCCTTCGTGTACCCCGCTCGTACTCTCTCGCAACAGAAGAAGAGCAACAACAACAGAAGAGAAGTGCTTGTAAATTTTTAAAAAATGTGACGTAAAAAAAAAGAGAGTTTTGTGTGTGTTGCGAGAGAAAAGAGTTCGAGATTTTTTCGTGTGTGAGGGGCAAAAGACTTGGCAAAAAGCAAAAAGAAGAGAAAAAAAGCAGACTGGAAGAGCAAAAAGAAGAGAAAAAAAGCAGCTTTTTGAGAGCAAAAAAGAAGCAAAAAACAAAAAGCATTAAAAAGAAGAGTGAAAAAAGAAAAGAGAGAGACACAAGAATTTTTTTTCAAAGACACAAATTCTCGTCTTTTTTTGCACGTCTCGCTCTAGAAAAAATTCATCATTTTGAAAGAAGACTAAGAACGCAAAGAAGACTTTACGAAGACTCTTTGAGAAGAGAGAGTGTAGAAGAAGAGAGAGAGATGTCTTCTTCCGACGAAAATAGCGCGACGGCGGATCGAGTGGAAAAGAAATCCATCGATGAAGCGATCGCCTCGTTCGCCATGCTGGTACGAATTGAATGTGTATTTATTTTATACGTGTTCGTGTGCTTTTATGTGCGAGTGAGAGGAGAGGAGGATTAGGCAACCGTTTTTTTCTTCTTCTTCGTTTACTTCTTCGCAGCGCTTTGTGCATAAACGCTCTCATTACAAAGTTTTCTGACCTCTTTCTTTGCGCTCTCTCTCTGTGTTATGTGTTCTGTGTTATATATTATGGTAAAAAAATACAGGCGGCGACGTTTATGTTCAGCGCGTGCATCATCGTCTCGTTCCTGATTCAGAGATTCAACTGGACGTATTTACAACCGTCGGGAGCGTCCTTATGCATCGGGATGATCTCTGGAGCGATAATCAATTCCACCATGCACGATAAAGTCGATCGACTGTTCATGTTCTCACCGAACGCGTTCTTTTACGGGTTTTTACCCATCATTATTTACTCCGCGGGATTGAACTTGCAAAGGAAAAATTTCTTTCAAGATTTTTGGACGATATCTTTATTCGCGTTTGTAGGGACGGTGATTAGCGCGTTCGTGTTCGGGTTAGGGACGTGGTTTTTGACTTTAATAGGGATTATATCGAAGAAGCATTTGGGGTCGAACAGGTTTTTAGAGTGTTTGATGTACGGGACGTTGATATCGGCGACGGATCCGGTGGCGACGTTGAGCGTATTCGCGGACGTGAAGGCGCCTCCGCTGTTGTATAATTTGGTGTTTGGCGAGTCGGTGTTGAACGATGCCGTGGCGGTGGTGTTGTTTAGGACGCTGGAGAAGTTTTACTCCGTAGATTTCACCATTAAAACGTTCTTCACGGTGATATTTCAGTTCATAGGCGTGAGCATTGGGTCGATGACGATTGGGATTTTGTGCGCCTTGGTGTGCGCGTTTACGACGAAGCGGTTGGGTTTGAACGACCCGGGGGTACACGTCGCCGCGTCGTATAACGGAACCGCGTATACGTTTGCTTTGTTATTATTAGATGGATATTTCTCCTACGTCATCGCGGAAAATGTCGGGTGTTCTGGGATTATGAGCATCTTTTTCACCGGGATTGGCAACGCGCATTACTCGTACCACAACGTCGGCGCGGAGGCGAAAGTGGCGGTTTTTAAATCGTTCGAAGCGATTGCATTTTTATCGGAAACGTTCGTTTTCGCGTATTTAGGTTTACAAGTCGCCACTGCTCCTCACGTTTTTGACGTTGGTATGATTTTATTCGGGTTTCCGTTGGCGTTAGCCTCGCGCTTCGCGAACATTTTCCCGTTGTCCAAAGTCGCCAACGAGGTGCGCACGGAGAAGATTCCGGAGAATATTCAAAAAATGCACGCGGCGTGTGGTTTACGCGGTGCGGTAGCGTATGCTTTAGCGTTGGCGATGCCTTCGACGAACCCATCGGCGAACGTGAGAGGATCGCCGGCGATAGAAACTGCGACGTTAGTGATTTGCGTGATTTCCACGTTGGGCCTCGGCGGCGCGTGTTTACCTTTGATGCAAAAATGGAAGTTGCACGACCCGGACGACGTGAGTCATTCGAACGCATTCGATCGAGGGGATAACGACGACGACGACAACGACGGGGAAATTGCGAACGACCCAGTCATGAGAGCGGAAATGCGTGCGATTCAAGACGCTGAAAGAGCGGCGATGGGAGGCGGGTTCAACCACTGGTCGCGGAATTTTACAAAAGTGAAATATTTCTTCTTCGATACCTGGGATAAAGTGGAATACGGCTTTATGCGACCGACGTTTGGTGGGCGACCAATTGGTGGCAGTGGCGGTGCAGGCGGCGGTGGTGTAGGTAGTGGTGGTGGTGGAGTAGGAGTAGGACGGGCGGCGTTTTCGAGATTACAAAACGAGGACGAAGACGAGGACGCGAACGCGACGAACAACACCGGTAGCGACAACGTCGAATTAGGAAACCCCGTAGCCTTCGCCGCCAACGCCGCTGCAAACAAGTGACAATATCAACAACAACAACAACAACTGTACTACCATGAGTATATAGAGCTTAAATATATATTGTATTAAATAATGACCAACTACAAAAGACACGTAAACACTTTCCTTTTCTCTCTCCTCCTCCTTTTATTATTCTTTAGCATTCCCCGGACGCTCTCACGGTAACTTTTTTGCTCGTCTTTCCGCTTTGCGAACCGACGGCTTCAATCGCCGCCACGACGTCCATGCCTTCGACAACTTTACCGAAAACGACGTGCTTACCGTCCAACCATTGCGTCTCTCCCGTGCACAAGAAAAATTGAGAACCGTTCGTGTTCGGCCCGGCGTTGGCCATGGACAACGTTCCCGCGCCTTCGTGCTTCAACACAAAGTTTTCGTCCTCGAACTTGTTCCCGAAGATGGATTTACCCCCGGTCCCGTTTTGGTTGGTAAAATCACCGCCTTGGCACATAAACCCCGGAATAACTCTGTGGAACGGAGATCCTTCGTATCCAAAACCAGCTTCGCCGGTGCACAACGCTCGAAAGTTCTCGCACGTCTTCGGCGCGACGTCCCCTCTCAACTCCATCACGATTCTCCCGCTCGGCTCACCGTCTAAATCAATCTCAAAAAAACACTTGAACTTATCGTTGTGTTTCACTTCCGTTCGTTGTAAATCCATCAACTCCACTTCAAACTTCAACGTCTGCCCGGCTAACGGATGGTTCGCGTCCAACGCGATTTCCTCCTCCGTGATTTCCGTAATCGTCGCCGGCATCCCTTGACCAACCATTAACTTCGCGCCAATCACGCACTCCTCTGCCCCGATCGCGTCCACGACGTCTTTTTTCGGGACTCTCAGAACGTTTTCCGGCGAGACGTCCCCGTACGCCATTGAAGGTGGTAACACCAGCGTCTTCATTTCCCCGATTTTCATCCCTAAAACGCCGTCGTCGAACCCTTTTATCATCTGCCCTTGGCCGACGGTAAACGGCAACGGTGCGCCTCTCTCTCTCGAAGAGTCGAACTCAGTTCCGTCGGATTCTAAAGTGCCGACGTAATGGATTTCAACCCGGTCGCCTTTCGCGACTTCTTTTTCACCTCCGGATGCCGCCGCCGCTGAGAAAGACTTTGCGCGATGACGATTGTGACGACGAGGATGGATTTTGGCGGCAACGCGAGAGAAAGAAGAGGAACACGATGATTGATGACGCAAAAACGACCTCACCCCGTGCGAGCAGCGAGAGAGTACGTGCGAGGACGTGCGAACGGCAGCCGCAGAGAACAACATTAGTATTCGTAGCAGAGTATTCTTTCTTCTTATGTGTATGAGATGCGTTGTTTTTGTGACGAAGCGAATTGAATTCTCTTTTCCCCGATGGGTATTCATAAGGACGATGTCAATCCGATGAAGACGATGATGGTAGACGATGGGTTTTACTACGAGAATACACTCTTACAAATCCTCTCTTTTCTCTAAACTATGAATTATTTGATGTACCGGTTCAAAAACCTCTTGTGGAAATCGCTTCGTATGGTATCGTTGACGAATCTCTTCTCCCGTTTCGGCTCGTCCCGCGCTTGGTTTCGAAAGACGGTGTCGTCGTCCCATCGTCGCTTTAAAGTGGCTGATGATTTCTTTTTGCCTGCGCCGCCGTCGTTCGCGTCCGTCATTTCATCTCTTAACAAAGGGTTGCCCATTTTTAACTCGTCTCTTTGCTCCATCTCTTCGAGATGTTCTCGCTCGCGTTCTTTTCGTTCGTTTTCCAAAGCGCGTTGCGCTTTGATGCGTTCGAGTTCTTCCATCAGCGCCGCCGCGTCGTCGTCGGAATCTGACTCGTCGTCGTCGGAATCTGACTCGTTTTCCTCGTCGTCTGAATTCTTCTTTTCACCGTCGTCGTCTGAGTTATCTCCTTCGTTCTCAGAATCGTCGTCGTCCGCGTCCTCCGGGTTGGCTTGAAACGCGCTTCGCGTCGTTCCCGCCTCTATTCTTAATCTGTTCTTGTTCCCTCGCTGATCTTCTCCTTCTTCTTCCTCCTCCTTTTCGCTCCCCATAATCTGCCGTTCCATCTTCTTCTTCCGAAAGTGCGCTCTCTCTTTCTCCAATAACTTCATTCGCATCGTCGTCATCTTTTCGTCTTCGTTAGTGTTGTTGTTGTTCGTTCGTAAACTTTCCATCTCTTCTTCCTCTTTCGTTTTCCACCTCGTCTTCATGGTCAACATTCCCGGGGCGTCTAATTTCGACCGCATTTTCGACGGTGCAAAAACTCTCGCGCCGCCTTGTTCTTCGTGCCCTCGAGCGGTGTACCAGGTCGCGCGGTGTGCCGTCGTCATTTTATTATTATTCTGTTGTTATAAAGTCGTCGCTCTTCTCGTTCTTGTTGTTGTTGTTGTTGTCTTTGTGTGTGTGTTGTTGATAAAATAATTGCGTCGCTCGTTCTCTTCTTCTTTGAGGAAAAGGACACTTCTTTTTTGTGTGAAAATTGCTTGTTTTTTTTAAAGGTGCACAGACAGATGAAGGATTTTTTGGTTGTTTTGGTTGTTCGCTTTTCCGATGTTTTTTTTTCGAGTTGTTTACATTAATATTATATATACATATCTCTGACATGTGAACGTCTCTTCTTCAATTTTGGCTCGGACACGGAAACGCTTGCTTGTTGTTTCACATCGAGCTGCTTTTACCGAATTTTCTTCGCGCCAAAAGTAATCGGAGCGAGTTGTGTTACTGCTCTCGATGATGATGATGTCCTTATTACGCGATGATGTGAATGTTTGAGATCTTGAGAAAACTTTTTTTTTTCTCTTACAAATGATGATTGCATCACACATGCGATAAAAAAATATGCGAGATAAAAACGAGACGATGGAAGTGTTGTTTCTGCTGCTGAAATTTTCCGCGCGATTACTGATTGGCGCGTGGTTGTTGCGAAAGTACGTCGAGGAAAAAGTGTTTGGCGACGAGGAGAGGACGTCGGATGATGGGATGATGTCGCTTTGGTTGTTTTTGACGAGCGCAGTGGAGGCTTTGGTGAGAGCGATTGAGAGTTGGAGAGAAGAGAAGTTGAAAAAAAGGAGATGGTGCGAAACGTTCGTCTCTTTGGCGATGGTGAAGAAAAATGATACAGACGACGATGAATACCTTACGATTAAGAAAATGGTAGATATCGCGAGAGCGAAGATCATAAAGAAGGAAAGCGTCGGTGAAGTACTTCTCAGCGCGAGTTTTATGGTCGCGTGCGCGGCGATTTTGGCGCTTTCCGCGAGCAAAGGCGAAGCGTGGCAGGGGGTGTACGTTACCGCAATTTTAATGTTAGAGATATTCGAGAGACGCTTCTTTATCGCGCGATTTGTCATGAAACACAGAAGAAGAAGATCTTGGCTGCAATACGTCTGCGACGATAACGAACAACAAACGATTCCTAAAATTGCCGTGGGCGCTTTCGCAAACTCGCCGGGCGATGAAATATACATCGTCGGTAAATATCGCGACCAACTCTTCGATCGGATCGTCGACGGCACTCATCAGATTATTCACAATAAAAAATACAGCAGTGGCAGTAGCAACATCAACGACTACTTCGATCGCTATTTTCCTCCAACCTTTACGGATCATCATATCAAGGAAGGGATGGTATATATCACCGAGGGGAAAACGTGTCCTCGTTTCTTGTGTTTCTCAAAGGAAGAGGTTTTAAACAACATCCTCGCGTTTACCAAAGAAGAAGAAGAAGAAGACGTCGATGATGCTTCAAATGAAATCAACTTGAGAGCAAAGATAGCAAACGGATTGTTGACGTCTTTGATGATGACACCCGGCGGAACTGCGATGACGCGGAGTGAAATTTTGCCTTCGACGCCGACGGAGAGAAATAATAAAAGGACAAAGAAGGAAAAAGACCTCGACGTATATAACGTTGGCGTATTGTTCAACACCACGCCGCGAAAACGTAACAAAACGACGCTTTTGCATAATATCGATAGCATTGGCGTAGGGAGAGCGTTAGTGTCCGGAAGACACTTTGTCTTTCTTAGAAATCCACCGGCGTCGATCGTTTCAGACCCGAAAATAGCACACTTTTTCGCCTCGAAAACGTGCGTTTTTACCACAAACGATCTCGTTTTGTTGAAGAAAAATACGCGCATCGTCTTTGCAAATACGCAACGCGGTACCGGTGTTTCGTACATTGGCACGTTTGCTTCTTTACTCACGGAAAAAAACTTCGGTAGCGAGCTCGCGAAAACCTTTTTTTCTCGAGAACGGGCGGAAAGAGAAGAAAGAGATGATGAGATGTATGCCGAACCTGTCGCGAAGATTGAAACCGCGTGCTATCGTCTGCTACGCTGTTGTCGCAAAGGTATCCTGCCTAGCATGGAAAGAATCTTGGATAGTAATAATCGAGCAACATTCCTGGCGTTCTCTGCGATGATCCTCTCGCTGATTTTGATCGCGGCTATAAACGCACAAAGCATATTCATCGACTCGACGGCTTTTATCGTCTCCGTGTTCGCTCCAATTTTTCTGTGCGTCCTAGTAGACTTAGCGTACACTAAAACGTGGATATGGAGCATCTTCACCGAACGAAAAATGTTTTATAAAACAGTCGCTTTCGGTAAAAAAATACACGATGGAATCGAAGAGATTATTTACTCTGGATTTTCTTTTCGCTTCAAAGCAATCCTCGACGACGCGGCGAAGGAGTACTGTGCAGAGAACACCGCAATTCTCCACGAAATCGTGGTAAAAACTGTCGTGATTCTTTCATTCTTTGTTTTGATGATTGCATCTAACGTCGCTTTCTTTGAAACTGAAGATTTTACAATCGAAGACGACCGCATTCGAACGAATCGAGCGGCGTCGACTTTCTTCGCGCTGGTCGTCGCGCGAGACTCCATGTGCTCTTTTCTCGAAAATCTCTCGAAAAACTCCGTTTCGATGCACCAGGTTGCCAGGATGAGAAGCGCATATGAGGCGAGAAAGAACGAAACGAGACTTCCAAAGAATTTGCGCAGAACGCGCTCGATGATTTAAATAGTTTATGCGTGTATGTGTCTCTCTCATCTTCTTTCAGATTAATTAAAACATTGATTTTGAAGTGATTATTATTACTAGTACGTCGTTGCATCTCTTTCTTTAGCTCGCCTCCTCTGGCATTCCCGTCAACGACGTGAACTCTAACGGGGTAAACTTTATACCGTCGCCTTTGTAGAATTTGTTTTGGTATTCCACCCAGTGCAAACGTAAGGCGTGCAAAAACGCGCTCAAACTCTCCATACCTAACAAGACGCCTAACGTCGCGCCTAACCACACGCCAAATCCAATGACGATGGCAACTATGGATCCACTCTCAACTGCTGCCATGAGACATCGATCCCAAAAAACCGCAGAGAGTTGCGCGTGCGCTAAGGAAAGCGCCCAAAGACGCAAATAACTCGCCGTGTTGGAAATTGCGCCTAGGACGAATTCAATCGTGTGGATCATTTGGTGGACTAAAACGTCTCCAAAATCAAACTCTCCATCGCCATGACCGTGGTCGTCGCCGCTACTGTTGTTATTATTACTGCTGTTTCCACCGAGGGATCTTAACTCTTCCGAGCTGTTCAATTGTTGCATGCCGTCGCCGTCGTTTTCGTCCAAACGAACGTACGTGCCGCCTCGGCTTTTTTGTTCGTGTCGTCTTTTTAAAATGATTGGTTTCGGGAACAGCATGACCGGCACCGCGACGAAACAACCAAACAAAATCAACAACTGCAATCCGCCTTGGCCTGGGAACATTTTGTTCTCAGGGCACCCGGCGCTTCCTCCTGGTCCTTCGCCCATGCAATCGACGTTGCCGGGCGCTAAGAACATGTAAATCATTACGTGGTACAAATCCGCGGTACACCCGGGGGTAATCCATTTCAAAACGATCAGGAACGAAAGGTATCCAAATAATCCGCCCAAGAAGACAACTTGAGGGATAAATTCGCAATACACGGACAGCCAATCACCGTCTTTCAATTGATTCAAAAGCGACATGAAAATCCCAACCATCATTTGCGTCACGCCTAACAAGATGGACATTTTCATCTTCAGAGAATTCAAAAACGGAAGTTCTGACCGAGTTCCGTGCCAAACCGGGTCGACACCAAACGGATACGCGGAATCATCTCGCGAGACTAAACCAGTGGTGTATTGTGAATCGCACGTGGTATCTTTCGTCGGATCGATCGGGTCGCATACGTACTTCGAAGCGCCGAATATTTTCATCGGCACAGAAAAGCACTCGTTATACAGAACGCCCGTATACACGGAAAACGCCGCCATTACCAAAATACAATACCGCGCGTGAAATACCATCGAGAAGATTTCGCCCATTGGTTTTTCCGAGATTTGTCTTTCCTTAAGGACCATGTAGATTGCAAACGCGAGCATTATAATACCGTGGCCGAAATCGCCAAACATAACCGCGAACAGAAATGGAAACGTTACGATCGTCATAACCGTCGGGTTCACTTCGCGATATCTCGCAACCCCGTACGCTTCGACGATTTGTTGAAACACGTTTGTCCACTTTGTGGTGCGGTAGTACGTCGGTGGCGTTTGACCTTTGTGCGAGATGGACGCGAAAATCGTTCCGACGGATGCCGACGAGTTTCGATTGGCTATTACCACTGCCTCCGAGACTCTGCTCTTCGCAGAAGTTGGACACCACCCTTCGGCGACTAAACATTTCCTCGTCACGTCGATCGAAAACATGTTCATCGCGTGATACGTCGCCTTCTCTCTTCTAACCAGGGTAAACCAGAACCACAAATCTTTCGCGACTTTACTCAACGTTCGATCTCTGTGTCGTATGCTCGCCTCTAACGTCGACCGTAACTCGACCAATCTCCCCGAACACTCCGCGTTCATTTGCCTCTGTCTCGTGAAGTCTTCCGGAAACGGGTACCTGTTCGCGTTGAACCCTTCGCAAATTTTCACAATCTTATTCCTCGCCCTCTCGCCGGCGAAAAAAACCACGTACACCGTCTTAAACGTCTTCTCCCCCGTCGTCGGCTCTTCCACGTGCCCGTCGATGTTCGCCAACTTCAAAAACACGTTTCCTCTCGTCGCGCGAAACAAAACGCGCTCGAACGCGTGCACTTTCTCCGTGTTGATCGTTCCGGTAATAAATCCCAACCTCGCGCTCGCCGCGACGCCGCCCATGGAAGCGTCGTTCCTCTCAACGTCGTGATCCGGATGATTTTGATCGATAAACGACCCAGTTCGTCGAGTCATTCGCGACGGCGACCCCCCGTTTCCTAATCCTTCGTCATCGATTTCGCTTCGAAACGAACTCGATAACAAACTCTCCTCGTCCTGTCGCGCGTTTTCCCTTCGCATCATCCTCAACGAATCTTCCTCGTCCTGGTGCCTATTCGCGTCCGACCGCGCTTCCTCGAAAAACCCGCCCGCTTTCTCTAAAACCAACTGCAATTCCACCAGCTCTCCGTGCGATCGTCTCAGCTTTTCCGTGTTGGCGGATAACTGAGAGACTTCTTCCGATAACACGTCCAGCGTGTGTTCGAGCTCGTCGATCGAAATGACTCTGTTGTTGTTGTTGTTCTCTCGTCCGTACCCGTCTGTCTCCTCCTCGTTACTATTAAACCTCCCACCATAACCACCACCACTACCATCACCAATCTCTTTCCGTATCGTAATCCCTGCTTTATTCATGTGCTCGGTAAAAAACCTTAACTTCCTCAGCATCTCGTCGCACCGTTTCACCTGATTCGCGTACGTTTTCTGAAACGCCGATTTATCTTTATTCAAATCTCGAAACGCGACTAAACCAACCGAACCTAAAGTTTGCACCGTGTCGTGCGCGGCTTCCGCGGGGATGATCAGTTGGACCAGTTCCATCTCCTCCGAGCGGAACAGGTCCATTTCGATCGCCATCTTCTGGTTGTGCGTCTTCTTCTTTCGAAAGAAAGGAGTAAGAATGTGTTTGTGTCGTCGTTTTGTCTGTCTTTTTGTTCTTTTCCACGAGCTCTCGAGAGAGAAAAAATAAAATTTAAAATCTAGGGTTTCATCAAGAATTAGGGTTTAGAAAAAAGAGAGAAAGGAGAAAAAACGTTTTCGTCACTCTTTTGGTGGATCTTTGACGACGAAGAGAAGAATATAAGAAGCCAAAGAAGAAGAAGAATAAAGAGAGAGAGGAAAAGAGTTACTGCTTTTGTTGTCGCGCTCTCATCGCGCGAGGTGTTTTTGAGCGTGAGAGAAGAAAGAGAGAGAGTTTGAGAGAGTTTTTTCTCTAACTAATAAGCGATCTCATCCAATAACGGCAAAGAAGAGTAGACAAATAGAAGACAAAGATGGAGACGTACGACGCGGTCGGGGAGAACAATTTCAACCCGTCGAGTTATCACGGGAACCACACGAAACAACACGCGACGTGGTCGCCGTACGATAACAACGGAGGCACGGTTATGGCTGTTGCCGGGGAGGATTACGTGATTTGCGCAGCCGATACGAGGATGAGCACGGGGTATTCGATCATGACGAGGCAGTATACGAAAGTGGACGAAATGTCCCCGAAAACGTTGATGGCGTCGGCTGGGTTTATGGCAGACGCGGCGACGTTGAAGAAGTTGTTGAAAGGGAGGTGCGATCAGTATCAGTTTGCGAATAACAAACCCATCGGGTGCGTGGCGTTTGCGCAGATGCTTTCGAATACGCTGTACATGCGAAGGTTTTTTCCGTATTACGCGTTCAACATCGTGGCTGGTTTAGATGCGGAAGGTAAAGGGGCGGTGTTTACGTACGATGCGGTCGGGAGTTACGAGAGGACGAATTATTCCTGTCAAGGGAGTGGGCAGCAGTTGATTATGCCGGTGTTGGATAATCAGTTGAAAACGGTCAGTCCGTTGGTGTTGCCGGCGGTGAGTAGCGCGACGCCGTTGAGCGAAGAAGAGGCGATTGATTTGATTAAAGATTGTTTTGCCACGGCTGGAGAGAGAGACATTTATACCGGAGACGCGGTGGAGTTGTTTGTGATGAATAAAGATGGGATTAGAAAGGAGACGATGCCGTTGAAGACGGATTAAACAAATAGTTATGATATAGTAGTTATGGTTTTGTTTTCTAAGTATAAGTAAATTTTCCTCTTTGGAACTAATTCTCTCTCTTTCTATGATATACTCTCGATATATATACCTTTGTGTATTTCACCGAACTACCATTTTTGGTCACCGAACTTTATGTATATGTACCAACTTGGTCCAACTTGGGTTTAGAAGATGGTCGCGGTCAACAAAAAGACAGCCATGCCGACCATGGCGGCTCTGCCGTTAACCATTTCGGCAGTTGGCGTGAACTTCTCGTCCAACTTGGCCCCCTTGTACACGCCCATGACGCCGTCCTTCAACGCGGACGGGAAGTACCCTTGCGGTTCGACGACCGGGACGATGGAGGCACCGGCAATGCCGGCAACCGTCAACGCGACCAAGATCGGGTGCGTGGAGATGCCCGTCAACACGTCCGCGTTGAAAGTGTTCAACAGCGCCAACACGAAGCCAATTTGCGCGCATCGACCGTTGATCAATTCCGCGGTCGGCGTCCACCCGGACTGTCTGAACAAAGTTTCGCCGTACTTTTCGACGAACAAAGCTTCGCCCAAGGACGTTTCCGTGGAGCCCAAAATTTCAAACGCTTTCGTCAACTCCGGGATGTCCATATCTTTGACAAAGCCTGGGATCGGGGACCCTCCGTCCGCCATGTCCATGATGTCTTCGAGCTCGCCCAAACCGAGTTCGCCGCCGGACATCTCTTGGTTCATTTGTTCCGCTCTCGTCTGTTTTGGTGATATAATAATAATAATAATAATAATAATAATAATAATAATAATAATAATAATAACAACATGCGTTCAAAAGAGAGAGAGAAAGAAAATGCTGTCAGTAAAAGCCGAGAGAGAGCTAAAGAGAGAGAGCTAAAGAGACTTCCCGCGCGAGACAGAGAGAAACCATCTCGCGTGCACAGTATTTCTCTCTAATCAAAACGAGAATGAAATGATGACGTCTCGGGAATCTGTTGTGCCGTCACACGGGAAACAAAAATGCAAAAAGAATTATAAAACGCACAACAAAAGTCGCCGACCTCTTCGAGGTGGTCTTCGTCGTCGGTCTCAAAGCGACGATGGACGCGGTAAACGTCGTGTGCGCGGTAGTAGCGGAGAACATGATTATTTTTTGTGGTAAAGGTGTAGGTGTAAAGTGTGCGTCAGAATGAGGAGGAAAAAGATTAGTGCGAGTGACTGCTTTTTGGTAAAAAGGCAGATCGATTTTAGCCACTAATTTTTTCTCCTGTTTGTGCTCACATTTAATACAGTTTTTTCCTCCACAGCATGTTCTTTTACGTGCAAAATAGTATGATACTGATAATAATAATGAATAAATATATGTATAATATAAAATTGTTGGCGGTTTTCTTCATCTTGTTCTCGCTCTTGTAGGATAATACGACTTCTTTTACTTTATATTTAGGCGGCGGTGCTCCCTCGACTGGCTCTCGCGCTCGCTCTCGCGCTCGATCTCGCCTGCGCTTTTTTCGTCTTCAACAGATCCTCTTTTCTCGCCATTTCTTCTTTGATTCGATTTTTCAACTCTAACATCATTTGCTGTCGTTGTTGTTCCTTCTCCTCGGCCGTTTGCTCTATGTGTTTAGATTCTTTTTGGATGACTTCGTTGATTTGGTCGTTTTTCATGCCGTTTCGTCGCATGGATCGAGCCCACATGCGCTTTCGGGCGACGGTGCAATCGTCCACGCCCGGGGTCGGGACGCCTGGTTCGCAGTTTTTGCAGCAGTTGTCCACGCCTGGGATGTCAATGCCTGGGAGGCACTTCGGGTCCGGGTTACAGCCTTTCCATGGATTTTGTTTCTTCGTTTCGACTTCGCTGGTGCCCAACTCTGTTTGTTGGACTTTTTGCTTCACCAAGCACGTGTCCGCACAGCACGTATCGACACCTGGGACGGTACCACCTGGGATGCACTCAGGCGTCGTGTCGCAGGCCGCGTTGTCGGGGCAACACGTGTTCTTCCCCAGGTCCGGAACGCCCGGTTGGCAGGACGGGTTCGCGTCGCAGTTACCCGGCGTGCCGTCGTAATCCGGCGGGGGCGGCGGTTTGCAGCACGTGTCGATGCCCGGGAACTCAGAGCCAACTTGGCATTCCGGGTTCCCATCGCAAACGTGGCAACAGTTGTTTACTCCTGGTTCTAAGCCACCGGCGGTGCAAGTCGGGGACGGGTCGCATTCGCCTTGTTTACAGCACGAGTCCACTCCCGCGGTCGGGACGCCCGCCACGCACGTAGGCGTGGCGTCGCACGCCTTCATGAAGAGCGGTTTTCCCGTCGCCGGATCGACTGGATTTTGATTAACTAACGGTAAACCAGTCGCAGCGTCGACGAGCGGCGAGCCTGGAATCATTCGCGAGGCGGTACCGGTGCAGCACCCAACGCCCGGGATCGGGACGCCGGCGACGCAGCCCGGGTTCGGGTTGCACGCTTGGCCGGTAACCGGATCAATTTGGTTCAACATTTGCGGTTGCGCATTTTCAGCGGTGATAACGGCCGATGCGAACGGGTTGACGCCCGGGGCGAACGCCGCCGGCAATGTGGATGGATCCACAGCTTGCGGGACGCCAACGTATTGGCCCGGAATTTGTTGTTGTTGCTGATAGAATTGCGTTTGTTGCTCTTGGGAACCAACCATCGCTTGCGCAGACTCGCAGCAACCAATGCCTGGAATCGGGACACCGGCGACGCAATTCGCGTCCGTGTTACACGGGACGCCCGTCACCGGGTCAATTTGTTGTCTACTTTGCGCGTCGGCAATGATCAACGCCTTTTCGGCTTCGTTGCAGCAGCCGATGCCCGGAATCGGAACGCCGGCGACGCAATCTTCGGCGACGTTACACTCCGGTAAACCGTTCTCGCCAACAGGGTTGATTTCCGCCCCTGGTTGCGCGATACTACCAGTCGCCGCAGCGGCGACGGTGGCGTACGCCCCCGGCGCGGCTTGTAATTGTTGCTGGTACGCGGCGTACGGATCTTGCGCTTGTTGTTGTTGTACTGGTTGTTGTTGTTGATAGACTTGTTGCGGTTGTTGTTGATACGGAAGCGCCGCGGCGGGTTGCGTGGTCACCGCACCAGCGATCGGATACTGGTACGGGTTCACCGGCACTTGTTGTTGCGTCTGCGTCGGCGCCACATCCTCCGGCGTCAACGTCGCGGTTTCGCAACACCCGATGCCCGGATACGGCACGCCCGCGACGCACCCAATGATCGGGTTGCACTGCACGCCACTCTCCATATCCACCGGCCAACTCGCCGGCGGTTTCGATAAATCCGTGTTCAAACTTTGCGACAACGAGGCGCCTCCATCCGCCGGCGTGGCAAACGGCTGCCCCGTTTGCGGATCGATGGCCACCGCCGACGCGACGATCCCGGACGCGCCAACCTGCGCCGCGATGTTCGCTTGTTGCTGCACTGCCAACGCGTTCGTGTTCACCCACTGCGGGTTGGCCGTTTCCATCACGTTTGTCGTGGGGACTTCTTCTACAACCGCCTCGGCAACCGGTTGTTGTTGTTGTTCCGCGGCTTGAATTTCCTCGTAATCTGGTTGTTGTTTTACTTCTTCTTCTTTTGTCGCTTCTTCTTCAACCGCCGGCGCCTCTTCCTGCGCGACTCGTTGGACTTCTTCGAAAGGGTCCGGCCACGCGTGGACGTCCATGGCGCCGAGTAATCCCACCTTCTCCATCGAAGAATTTTTCTTTCTTAAACCCAAAGGAGCGGAAGATGCTTTTTTCCCGAGCTCGCTGAACGAATGGGGCAAGGTATCTTTCGCTCCGCCTAACGTCGCGAACGAGGAACTACCACCACCGCGAGAAGACTTGACGGCGGTTAACGCGCCGACGGAGACGAACGCTAAAGCGCCCAAAGCGAGCGTCTTTCGGTTCAGTAACACGTTCGCGATGAGCGAAGATGATGTTTTCTTCGTCTTTTGGACATCATCGTCCCGATTGGATTCGAACAACAACGCTTCTCGTTCGTTGTTGTTCGTGTTCGTATGAGCTGTTCCGTAAGAGGAAGAGGAAGAGGACATCGTGTTCATTATTCCTCTCTGTCTCTGTCTCTCTCGTATCTTCTCTTTCTGAAGAAGCGCGCGCGTGAGAATCTTTCGCGACTTCTCTCCTCGTGTGCTTCGACGAAATGCCCGCGGCTTGCGTTTTCTCATGTTTAGGGTTTGTAAGTGATGATGTAAACCCTAAACAATACTTTTCTGAGACGCTCTGATCACATCACACATGCGATAATACGTTATTCTTCAACCTCGCACGACTCTCTTTTAAAGTCTCGCACACTGATAATACCATGGGACGAAGAAAGAATCCACATCCTAAACGCGCGGTGAACGCGAGGACGGTTTTGAAGGTGGCGAGAGATAAAGAAGAAGAAGTGGAGGAAGAAGAAGAACCTTTGGTGTTGTGTTCGAGGATTCCTGACGAGGAGGATGATCTCGAGGCAAATCAAAATCAGATACAAAAAGAAGAAGAAGAAGAAGAGGGAGAAGGCGACGACGTAGAGCAATTGCGGAAGATTATGTGCGTGCCGTGTGACGATGTCGTGGAGCAAAATCAGACGCGGAAAGACGCTAAAGGAGTGAAGAGAAAGAGAGGGCACGAGTGCGATGTTTG
>Ga0209335_10000206_pt1 | contig 67557 bp, 75 predicted proteins | sample COG_09_FD_184753 | JGI IMG/M metagenome (GOLD analysis project Ga0209335, IMG submission 184753) | Pelagic Microbial community sample from North Sea - COGITO 998_met_09 (SPAdes) (version 2) | ecosystem: Environmental > Aquatic > Marine > Neritic zone/Coastal water | place: Helgoland, sampling...
TTTTAGTTTCTTTTTAAATATAATTTTAAATCCTATATTTATTTGGGGATATGGTTTTATTCCTGCTTTTGGAATTGGTGGACTTGCAATTGCTACAGTAATTTCTCAATTAATAGGAACTGTTTATTTAACTTATAAAGTTAGTAGATGTAAGCTAAGAAAATATTTAAATATTCAGTGCTTTATTCCTAAATTAGATTTATTGAAGGACTTATTTTCTCAAGCAGTGCCTATAATGTTTAGCATGTTGTTTATAGGCGTTGGCATTTTTAATATTTTATATTTCATAGGTCAGTTTGGCGAACTAGCAACCGCTGGTTATGGTGCTGCATTAAGAGTAGAACAAGTTTTTTTATTACCAGTCATTGGTTTAAATACAGCTGTTCTTTCTATTGGGGGTCAAAATTTTGGTGCAAAAGAATTTTATAGAATAAAAGAGTTGTACACAAAAGCTCTTTTATTTGGTTGTTCATTCATGGCTGCCGCAGGAATAATTTTATTTTTTGGTGCAGAATTTTTTGTTTCTCAATTTACAAATAATTCTGAAGCAATATATCATGGGGCGATTTATCTTAAAATTGCAGCTTTGATAGGACCGATCTATCCTGTATTTTTTATTACTACTGCAGTATTTCAGGCTCTTAAAAAACCGATTTATAGTCTTTATTTAAGTATCCTTCGATTAACAGCATTACCATTTCTATCTTTATGGTATGTGATCAATATAAGAGCAGGTGACTATAACGATATTTTTTATACAATAATGGCTACAAATTGGTTAATGGGATTAGCTGTTTTAACTTTTATTCCTTTTTTCTTAAGGAATAAACTTAAGATTGGTTTTAAAAAATTATTTGTATTCTAATCTATTTTCAAGTTTTCTTACAAAGTAGGAAACAATAAGTATTAGCACTAAGTATTCAAAAATTAAAAAAGTATAAATTTCAAGTGGTCTATATGTAGTAGTCACTAACTCGTTAGCTTTTCTAGTTAAATCAGCTATTCCTATAATTGAAACCAGTGAAGACATTTTCAAAACATAAACAAATTGATTACCTAAAGCTGGTAAAACAACTTTAATAGCTTGAGGTAGAATTACAAATCTCATTTTTTTCCAAAAATTCATACCTAATGATCCAGCTACTTCATGTTGACCTCTACTAATTGAATTAATTCCAGCCCTAAAAATTTCTGCTTGAAAAGCACTTTCGCTAATTGTTAGTGCAATAATACCAGAAACAAATGGTGAAAAACTTATACCCATCATAATAGGTAGACCATAATAAATCCAAAGTATTAAAACCAATAAAGGAATAGCTCGAACTATTTCAACATAAGTAATATTAAAATAACTTAAAAATTTATTATTTGATAGAGAAGGTAAAGCAACAACTAAACCTATTATCATTGCAAGAATTATTGAAATTACTGAAATATAAATTGTAGTAGTTATTCCACTTATCAAAAATCTTAAATTAGTTAAACCTTCAACATTGTTAGGACTTAAAATATACCAACCCCATTCGTAGTCAGAGCTACATCCTTGTAACATTAAAAATAAGGCGAAATATTTTATTAATTTCACAGAATAATCATATTTGTTAATTGAGGTTTTTTAAACTTAAATTATAAGCTTTTGAGATTATACTTAGCTAGTAAAGTATTAAAAAAGCCTGAAGCTTTTTTCTCTTTGATCCATTTACTTACATAATTATTCCAAACTTTATCTTTTTTTGGAACCATCATTGCTAAAAAAGCTGGATTTTTTTCACCATCATTAACTATTGTTAATTGAGGATATTTGATAATTAGTTTATTTGCTTCAGTTGAGCTTGTAATGTTTCCATCAGCTCTTCCAGCAAGAACTTCTTGAAAATCTCTTGCAGGTGCCTCGACTGATTTTAATTTAGATTTTGGAAAGAACTCCTTTGCCTTTTCTTCTTGAGATGTTCCAAGAGTCGTAGCAATTGTAACCTCTTTTTTATTTAAGGAATCCCATGTAGAGAATTTTTTTGAATTTTTCTTAAGAACTAGCGGAACTGTACCATATTTATAATAAGTTTCTGTAAAACCAGCTACCTCAGCTCTTTTAGGTGTCTTAGTTACGCTTGTGGAAAGGTCATATCTATCAGCTGTAATTCCTGCAACAATCGTTTTCCATTCAGTAGGAACAAATTTTACCTTTACGCCCATATCTTTCGCTAACTCTCTCATTACATCAATATCAAATCCTTTATATTTATTTGTAGCTGGATCTTTCATTGACATTGGATCCCAATCACCGGTAGTCCCAACTCTTAATTCTCCATTTTTTTTGATTGTCTGTAATTTTGACTCTGCGTTTACTGAAGTTGATATGATTAATAAACAAATTATTGCTAAAATTTTTCTCATGACTCTTTTTACTTATTTTTTATCTTTAAATCTAAACGCATATTGACCCAATTAATAACTTGACTACTAATGCTAATTTAGATTATAAAGAACAAAACAAGAACATTATGAAGTTAACAATACCATTTTATTTACACAAAGTAGGGGCAGGATTTCCTTCTCCCGCAACTGACTATATCGAAGATGATATTGATTTAAATTCACATCTTATAACAAACGCTCCAGCTACATTTATAATAAGAGTACAAGGTAAGTCCATGGCGAACGTTGGAATTTATGATGGAGACCTGTTAATTGTTGACAAGAGCATAGATCCACGAAATTTTTCAACTGTAATAGCAAATGTGAATGAAGAACTTGTTGTAAAAACTTTAATTAAGGAAAAAGGAGTTAGTTATCTTACCTCTGGATCAAAAAATATATTAGATAAGATTAATCTTGCAGAAAATCCAGAAATAGTAGTTTGGGGAGTAGTAACCTATGTCATACATAAACAGCAGTAAAAAAAATAAAGTTGCATTAATAGATTGTAATTCATTTTATGTTTCCTGTGAAAGATTATTTAATCCAAAAATAAATAACAAACCTACTGTTGTACTTTCAAATAATGACGGATGTGTAATTTCAAGATCTACCGAAGCGAAAAAAATTGGAATTAAGATGGGGGAACCATATTTCAAAGTAAAAGAACTAGTTAAAAAAAATAATGTACATATTTTTTCTTCCAACTATGCATTGTATGGAGATATTTCTAGAAGAGTAATGAAAACTTTAAAATCTTTTTCAGATAGAATTGAAATCTATTCAATTGATGAAGCGTTTGTTGATTTATCACATGTAGAAGATAAAGAGATAGAAAATTATGGAAAACAAATAAGAGATAGAATTTTAAAATGGACGGGTATACCGACAAGTGTTGGTATTGCAAAAACAAAAACATTAAGCAAAGTTGCTAATCATATAGCTAAAAAAAATAAAACAGGAGTTATATATTTAAATGAAAATATAGATAACCATTTAAAAAAATTTTATATCTCAGATATTTGGGGTGTTGGAAAACAATTATCAAAATTATATATAAAAAATGGAATAAACACTGCTTATGAACTCAAAAATATTTCTAATACTTGGATAAAAAAAAGCACAAATGTTCTTGGCGCAAAGACTGTAATGGAACTTAGAGGAATCACTTGTATTAATTTAGAAACACAAGAAACAAAAAGAAAAAGCTGCTGTGTTTCCAGGTCATTTGGAAAGAAAGTTGAAAGTTTAGAGAAGTTACAAGAGTCTATTACAACACATTGTTTAAATGCAGCTGAAAAAATTAGAAACGATAATCAAACAACAAGATCAATAACCATCTATATTAGAACAAGTCCTTTTGACAAAAATAGAAAATACTATTCAAATTCTATAACTATAGACTTGCCTATTGCTACCAGTAATAGTTTGGAGTTAGTAAAAGCAGCAATTAATGGATTGAAGAAGATATATAAATATGGATATTTTTATCAAAAAGCTGGAATTATTTTATCCAAATTAAGAGAAGCGAGTGAAAATGAGTTTAGTTTATTAGCGCCAATCATGGAAAATAAATCAGAGACATTAATGAAGGCAATAGATTTTACAAATGCTAAGTATGGAAGAAACGCCATCAGCATAGCTCAAGCAGGAATTAATAATAGTTGGAAAATGAGAAGAGAGCATTCTTCAAAAATAGATACGGCTTCGTTTGACTCTTTACCAAAAATTAGTATATAGAGATTAATAACGGGGTGTCTAAAAGACTGAGATTATACCCGACGAACCTGACCGGTAATTCAGTAAGGGAGAAAAATGGAAAAAACATACATATCAATACAAGCATCACTAACAGTAACGGTTATTGTAGGTCTTTTTTTTATAGGACTTGGCTATTTTAATTCTAAAAAAGTAAATAATAATAAAAATTATATCGTTGGAGATAGAGATGAAAATACATTCTCACTGACTGCTAGTTTAACTGCATCAGCTCTTGGAGCGTGGATTTTATTCGGACCAGCATCAGCAGCGACTTGGGGTGGAATAGGAGCTGTTATTGGTTATGCCCTAGGCACAGCAGCACCAATGTTATTATTGTATAATTTTGGCCCAAAAATAAGAAAAGAATTTCCTAATGGATTAACACTAACTGAATTTATTAAGAAAAGATTTGGAGTAGGAATACTTAAAATAAGTTTATTTTTAATACTATTTTATTTAACAATTTTTTTAATTGCCGAGGTAACTGCAATAGCATCTTTATTAAACTTTATATCTCAAGTACCCTTATGGATTACAGCAGGTATTACTTTAATAATCTGTTTACTTTATATATTAAAAGGTGGATTTAAACTTTCGATTATTACTGATAAATATCAGTTTAGCTTTATTGCTTTAATTATCGTAGCATCAGTATTTATAATTTTAGGCAATCTTGATTTGCCAAGTTATGAAATAATCCAAAAAAATTCTCCTAATTTGATAGATAAGAATTATTTACCAAATTATACAGCTGGATTAACTTTTTTTATTGCAGTTGCAGCTACTAATTTATTTCATCAGGGTAACTGGCAAAGAGTTTTTTCTGCTAAAAATAATTCTATTTTAAAATCAAGTTTAATTTATTCATCTATAATTATTTTCTTTATTGTTTTCTGGATGGGTTATTCGGGTTTAATATCTTATTCATTAAATTCAAAAGTAATACCTGATTTAGCTTTCTTTGAATTAATTCTTAACAATAAAAATTCTCTTATAATTATAGGTATATTAATTTTAGCAATGTCTTTGACTTTAAGTACGATTGACACACTAATTAATGCTATTTCAAGCTTGATTATTGTCGACGGCAAACATATTAATAAATCTTTAGTTGGTAAAGAGGTTAAAAATAAAGCAAATTTAATAATTTTGCTTTTAAGTATAATAGTTTTTATTTTAGCATCCAAAGGTTATAGTATTTTATATTTATTTTTATTAGCTGATTTATTTTGTTGTGCAGCTGTAATAACTATATTTTATGGTTTTTTTAATAAGAAAGTTAATTCTAAGTTAGCAGCGTCATCTATTTTTTGCGGCCTTACGTTTGGTTTGCTTTTTTTCCCAAGCGTGAATTTTCAAAGTAGTATTTTAGTTGGAACTTTAATGTCAAAAAATTTATTTAGCACTTTAATAACAGGAAATTTGTTATTTATTTCTTTTGCTGTTTCAATCATTGTTCCTTTAATAATGATCCTGATTTATTCTTTACGTAATTCATTTAAATAAATAATCACAGCAACCCAAATAAATAAAAAGGAAATTAGCTTATCTAATGTCAAAGGTTCGTTAAAATAATATATTCCTAAAAAGAATTGTGCCGTAGGTGTTAAAAAAAAAATCATACTAGCTGGACCTATACCTATAAGCTCAAAACCTTTCGTGTACCAAAAAAGAGGTATTAAAGTCATAAGTCCTGCCCAGAATAGATAAAAGGATAAAACAGGTTCATTTAACGAAAAAATGTTTGTATTATTTTTAATTAAATAAATGAAAAGGACTACAGCTATCGGTGCAATCAGTAAGGTCTCAATTAATAAACCAATGTCTGTTGAAACTTTAATTTTTTTTCTTATTAGAGTGTATAAACTAAATGTGACAGCTACAGTTATTCCAATCCATGGAATTTCACCTAGTTTCACTAATAGATAAATCAAAGCTATAACTACTAAAAGAACAGATATAATCTTATTCTTATTATATTTTTCTTTTAAAAATATAACTCCAAAAAAAACACTTAAAATTGGAAAAATATAATAACCTAAAGCTGAGTCTAGTAGATTGTTTGTTTTAACTGCGTATAACCACGTAAACCAGTTAATCGAAACTAGAAGACCTGTAATAAGTAAAATAAAAATATTAATTCTCTTATTAATTATCTTATTGAATTCACTCCATTTGGAATAATAAGAGGTAGTAATAACTAATAATAAAGCAGTCCAAATAGTCCTATGTATTGTTAGTTCTAAAGGTGAGGCAAAAGAAACAAATTTAAAATATAAAACGCCTATCACACCCCACCAAAGTGATGCTCCAACAGTAAATAATGAGCCTTTAAATAAATTTTTCTTCATTTGACCATTTTTTTGATTGATTTATAAGTTAGTTATTTAATAAATAGTACTAAATAAACTTGGTTAATTTGGAAGAGTGGGTGAGCGGTTGAAACCAGTTGGTTGCTAACTAACCGTACGAGTAATATCGTACCGAGAGTTCGAATCTCTCCTCTTCCGCCAAAATATTAATTAAAGAAATTATCAATTTTTACAGGTTCTTTATTTAACATATATTTGTAAACATTTATATTTTCTATTACTCTTTGCACATAATTTCTTGTCTCTTTAAATCTAATTAATTCAACCCAGTTAACATATGACAAGTCACCTTTTGATGGATCTCCATTAATTCTTCTCCATGTTTTTACTCTATTAGGACCTGCATTATATGCTGCAATAGCAAAAGGATAAATACCATTATAGTCTAGCATTAATGAATTGAAATAATATGACCCTAATTTTATGTTATACTCGGGATCTGTTGTTAAACCGCTAATGCTGTAGGGCAATTTTGCTTGTTTTGCTACAACCTTTGCAGTGTATTTCATTAGTTGCATCATACCACGAGCTCCGGCCCAACTATTAGCTTTTCTATCAAATTCACTTTCCTGTCTTATTATAGCTAAAACAACTTCAGAATTTGGCATTTTTTTTTTATTAATTTCTTTGGGTGTACTTATAATTGGATAATTGTATTTATTAAAAAATCTTTTTTCGTAAGAAGCCTGTTTTGATATTTGAATAGCAAAATCATATCTTTCAATATTAGATGAAAGTCTTGCAGCTAAAACCTCACTACCTTTATCAACGTTCAATGTCGCTAAATGTTTTATTATATCTTTTGTATATTTTGTTGCATCTAATTCTTTTAGTAAAATAATATGTTTAATTAATATATTTTTATTAAATTCTTTTTCATACTCCTTATCATAACTTGATTGATCAATTAGTTCAAAGTTTTCACCTGGCTTTACTTCATTAAAAGATAATTGGCCGTAATAAGTCATTGGGAATTTAGCGCCTTCATTAAAATATTTATTTGAAAGTTCTTTGTTTTCTAAAGTTTTATAAGTAGTTCCTAACCAGTAGGCGCCTCTTGCTAAACTTATAGGATATCCAACGTTATTGTAGAAATTTTCAAAATGGTTAATAGCATATTCAGGTGAATTCAAAAAAGATAAAGCTATCCATCCAGAAAGCCATTCTGCTTCAGCAAAAGAAGGACCAGCTGATAAAGAGTGTTCGCTTGCAATTTTATATGCTGTTTTATATCTTTTTTTATAAATCAAAGTTCTAGCTACACTTTTTCTTTGTTCCCACCACTTATCTGGACGTATCATTTGAGTCTCAGTTTTATTTGAATTTTTAAATAATATTTCCAATGAACCTTCTAACCGACCTCTTCTATTTCTCCATTTAAGTCTGTCATACTCTAATCCTGGATCATTTTTAAGATGAGTAGGTACTTTTGAAATTGCATTATCTACACCATACGAGTTGCTCATTAATATTTGTCTAGCGTTATAAAGTGCTCTTTCATCTTTTGGCAAGTACTTGAGCATTCTTTTTAAGTCCCAATATTTTTTTTCCCACGCTAAATAATCAGCACGTTTTAAATGATCTTCAGATGTTAAAAATTTTTTGAATTTAGCTCTGTAATAGCCTAAATTATTTTTACTTATTTCAGCAGTAGCCCAACCTTCTTTTATAAGTTTCATTACTTCAGTAGTTTTTCCTTGTTCCAAATAAGCTTCTGCTAATTTTATTTTACCTAAACCTCCTAAAGGTGGGTTTTTTTGAAACCAATTTATAATAGAAGTTGGTGAATTATTTCTTAAATAAATCTTTTGTTCTGCTAAATACTTAATCCTATTTATTCTAGGATAATCACTATGTTGTTCAATGAAATTTTTATAATCATTAAAAGTAGCTCCATTACCTGTAGTTTTTAAATACATCCATGTTATTAAATCACGAAATTCTTTATTTTTAACTTTTGAAGAACTTTTAATAGCACTATTCCATTTACGAGTATTAATAAATTTAATTGTTTCTTTAGCTCTAGCAAAATCTTTTTCATTTAAAATTTTAGACTTTTTTATTTCTTTTGATGATATTTTGTAAGTAACTGGCTTTTTTTTTGGATATATAAAGGTGTTTCTAGCTTTTATTAATTCCTTATCTTTATCTTTTATAATTTTGACAACCTTTTTTTTCTTTTGAATTATAATTTTATTTTGAGTATCAGATTTTAAAACAGGTTTTTCGTGGGGTAAATCAGATGTTGTTTTCGAACTAATGTTACTATCAATCTTTTTAAAAACTGAGGGTTTTTTTAAGGGTAAAATGAATTCATTTTGGGAATACGTATTATCAATAATTAAAAAAAATAATAAAAATACTAGACTAATTAATTTATAAGGCATAAGTTTAAAATAATTATCTTATATTATTTTATGTTTAAAGGATCAATTGTAGCTTTAATCACCCCTTTTAAAGACAACATTCTTAATGAGGATGTTTATCGTAAATTAATTCATTATCATATTAAAAATGGAACAAACGGTATAGTTCCTGGCGGTACAACTGGTGAGTCACCTACATTATCACATAAAGAACACAAAAAAATTATTGAAATTTCTATTAAAGAATGTGCTGGAAAAATTCCTGTAATTGCAGGCACTGGCTCAAACTCAACATCAGAAGCAGTTGAACTATCTATGTTTGCTGAAAAAGCTGGCTCAAACGGTTTATTAGTAGTTACTCCTTATTACAACAAACCTACACAAGAAGGTCTATACCAACATTATAAAAAGATTAATGACAATGTAGGAACACCTATAATTATTTACAATATTCCATCTCGTTCTGTAATTGACATGTCTGTTGAGACGATGACACGACTTTTTGAGTTAAAAAATATAGTAGGTGTTAAAGATGCAACAGGAGATTTAAATAGAGTTGATCTTCAATTAAAATCTATGGGTAAAGAATTTGTTCAATTGACAGGTAATGATGACAACGCTCTTGAGTTTAATAAAAGAGGAGGTGTTGGATCAATAAGTGTAACAGCAAATATAGCTGCAAAACTTTGCTCTGATTTTCAAAAATCTTGTGAAAATAATTTCAAAGATTCAAAAAAACTAGATAGAGTCTTGCAAATTATTCATGAAGCTATGTTTATAGAAAGCAACCCTTCACCAGTTAAATATGCTGCTTCACTTTTAGGTATGTGTGACCCAGAAGTTAGATTGCCCTTAGTTCAAGTCGAAGAAACTACCAAGAAAAAAATTCTCAGCGCTCTTCAAGTGGCAAAGTTACTTTAATGGAAAAAAAATTAGTCCCTGGTCAAAAGATAATTTGTCTAAACAGAAAAGCTAGCTTCAATTATTTTTTTATTGATTTATTAGAAGCAGGAATTTCTTTAAAGGGATCTGAGGTAAAATCTTTAAGAGACGGTAAAGGCAGTATCGCAGACTCCTATGCTGTTGACAAAGATGGAGAACTTTTTTTGATTAATTCTCATATACCTCTTTACAAACAATCTTCATACAACAATCATGACCCAAAAGGTGAAAGAAAATTACTTTTAAAAAGAAAAGAAATTAATAAACTTATAGGTAAAATAAATAAAGATGGGTTAACAATTGTGCCAACTAAATTATATTTTATTAAAGGAAAAGTTAAAGCTCAGTTAGCTGTAGCAAAAGGAAAAAAACTTTATGATAAAAGACAAGTTAAGAAAACAAAAGATTGGAATCGAGAAAAAGCAAGATTATTTTCTAAAAACAATAAATGATACATTTAAATATTGGTTCAAATTTAGATTCACTATATGGAAATAAATTCAAAAATATCACTATTGCAGTATACCTACTAATTAATTCTAAATTAAAGATTAGGAAAATTTCAAACTTTTACGAAACACCATCGTACCCAAACAATAAATTACCTAAGTTTGTTAATATTGGTTTATTAACAGAATATGGCGATGGACAAATTAATTTATTAAAAGAAATTTCTTTGATTGAAAAAAAGATTGGTAGGGTTGTGTCAAAAAAAAATAATCCTAGAGTTTGTGATATAGACGTAATTGATTACAATGGTTTAACAAAAAATAGTAAATTAATAAAGATTCCTCATCCAAGGTGTCATTTACGTAATTTCGTGCTTTACCCAATAAGAGAGATAGATCCAAAATGGGTACATCCTGTATCTAAGAAAAATGTTGATTTTTTAATTGATGATTTAGACCAAAAATCAACGATAGAGATTACAAGATTGACCAAAAGTGTTATTATTTGAGTATGATTAATAATAATCAGTTAATTGATAAGATTAAATCTTATAACAAATTTTTAAATTCTGACTCACTTAATAAAGCTTTTAGTTTTGCTCTTAATGCGCACCAGAACCAAAAAAGAGATGAAGGTGTTCCGTATATTATTCATCCAGTTGCAGTAGCTAATATTTTAACCGAGTTAAAGCTTGATAGTGCAACTATAACAACAGGTTTGTTACATGACACTATCGAAGATACAAACGTAACCTATGAAACAGTTAAAAAGGAATTTGGTGAGGAAGTTGCAAACTTAGTTGATGGAGTAACTAAGATATCTGCATTAGAAGACAAAGCTTCAAATGACTCAAAAGCTGAAAACTTTAGAAAGTTAATATTAGCCACCTCTAAAGACATTAGAGTTTTACTAGTTAAGTTAGCAGATCGATTACATAACATGCGCACAATTAATTTTGTGAAAGATAAGGAAAAAATTATAAGAAAAGCAAAAGAAACAATGGAAATTTATGCTCCATTAGCAGATCGAATGGGAATGAATAGAATAAGGGATGAACTTGAAGACCTTTCTTTTTCTGTTTTAAATAAACCAGCTAGAGACTTAATATTAGATAGATTAAAATTTATTAAAAGTAACAGGGAAGATACATTTAAATTAATTGCTGCTGAGTTAATAGAATTACTTAAAACCAATGGAATTAATGCAAAAATTACAGGTAGAGAAAAAACACCTTTTTCTATATGGAGAAAAATTCAAAACAAAAAAATATCTCTAGAACAGTTAACTGATATTATAGGTTTTAGAATTTTAGTTAGCAATATAGAAGACTGTTATAAAACATTAGGCATATTTCACAGTAAGTTTTCTGCTATACCTGGAAAATTCAAAGATTATATTTCAACACCAAAAATAAATAAATATAAATCAATTCATACATCTGTAATAGGACCCAAAAAAAATAGAATTGAAATTCAAATAAGAACTAATGAAATGAATGAATTTGCAGAAAGAGGTATTGCTTCTCATTGGAAATATAAATCTTCAGAAAAGTTCTCAGAACTTTCGTGGAAAGAGTATGACTGGTTAAGGGATCTAGTAGAGATCATTGAAACAGGAAATAGTCCCGAACATTATTATGAATTTACAAAACTTCAAATGTTTCAAGAAAATGTTTTTTGTTTTACGCCAAAAGGATCAGTAATTAAATTACCTAAACATGCTACTCCAATAGATTTTGCTTATGCCGTTCATACTAAAGTTGGAGATAGTGCTATCGGATGTAGTATTAATGGAAGAGAATCCACACTGCAAACAGATTTAAAAAATGGTGATATGATCAAAATAATAACATCAAAAAACGCCTCACCATCGCTTCACTGGTTGTCTTCTGCCAAAACTGGCAAAGCAAGAGCATCTATAAGAAGATATTGGCAAGATAAATCACTAAAAAATATAAAGGATAAGAAAAAAAGTTATACCAGCACTATTGTTGTCGATTTACCACATAAACCAGGTGCTCTTGGAAATATTAGTTCTCTTATTGGTATCAATAAGGGTAACATATTAAATGTAGAAATGCTTAGTAAAAAAAAAGATTATTTGCAATTTTCATTTGATTTACAAATTAAAGATTTAAAAAACTTTACAAACTTGATAAGTCAAATAAAGCAAAATAATTTAAATTTTAAAATAATTCGACATAAACAGAAAAAAAATGCTTTCATACGAAGAATCTTTGAGAATTTTAAAAGAAACTAATGCCCTGATAGAAGGACATTTTATCTTATCTTCCGGGCTCCACAGCTCCAGCTATGTTCAATGTGCTCAGTTACTTAGCAAACCTAGTAAAGCTTCCAAATTATGTAACTCACTTGCTGAGAAAATTAAATCGTCTTTTAAAGAATTTGATTTAATTTTATCTCCAGCAATGGGTGGGATTATCATAGGATATGAAATCGGAAGAATACTTAACAAAGAAACTATATTTTCTGAAAGGGTGAATGGAGAATTTAAACTCAGAAGAGATTTTATTATAAAGAAAGATGATAAAGTTCTTATCATCGAAGATGTAATTACTACAGGCAAGTCAAGCTTGGAGTGTTCTGAATTAGTAAAATCAGTTTCAGCAAAAATAGTTGGTTACGCTTGTATTATAGACAGATCAAATGGTAAGTCTGTCTTAAATGAAAAAATTGTATCTCAAGTTAAACTAATTATACCTACATATACAAAAGATAAACTACCAAAAAATCTTTCTTCAATCAAAGCTGTCAAGCCTGGCAGCAGAAATCTTTGATGAAAAAAATTAGATTAGGTGTAAATATTGATCATGTTGCTACTGTAAGAAATGCACGTGGTGAAAAATATCCGAGTCCATTAAGAGCTGCAATTTTAGCTGAGAAATGCGGAGCAGACTCTGTAACTATACATTTAAGAGAAGATAGACGTCATATTAATGACGCCGACCTTAAAAATATTAATTCAAATTTGAATATACCACTAAACCTAGAAATAGCTGCTACAAAAGAAATGCTAAAAATAGCTTTAAAACATAAACCCCCTTTTATTTGTATTGTTCCAGAAAAAAGAAAGGAAATAACTACAGAAGGTGGATTAAATTTAAATTATAAAAAAAAATTTTTAAAACAAATTATTTATAAGTTGAAAAAAAACAACTCTAGAGTAAGTTTATTTATCGAACCAAATCAACTTGATATTAAAATTGCAAAGTTATTAAATGTTGATTGCGTGGAGATACATACTGGTAAACTTTGCAACTTAGTCAATAAAAGTAAGAATTATAAACAAGAACTAAACAGAGTAAAAAAAGCTGTTGCACTTGGAAATAAAATTGGCCTAGAAATTCATGCAGGCCATGGACTAACTTATAGATCGGCGAAAATTTTGTCAAAAGTTAAGAATATTAGTGAATTTAATATTGGGCATTTTTTGATCGGTGAGTCAATTTTTGTAGGTTTATCTAACAGTATTAAAAAATTTAAAAAAATAATTAAGTAATGAAAATTTATGGAATTGGAACTGATATAGCCAATATTAATAGACTAAGAAAATCTCTTAAAAGCAAAACCTTTATCAATAGATTGTTTAATAAAAACGAAATAGATAAGTGCAGTAAGCAAATTAATAAAGAGAACTGTTACTCTAAAAGATTTGCTGCAAAAGAAGCTTTTGCAAAAGCACTGGGAACTGGTATTTCTAAAGGTATAAGCTTTAATGAGATAATCGTTTATAATATTAAGTCTGGAAAACCTAATATTAAGCTTCTAGGTAATACAAAAAAAAGGGTTAATAAAATATTTAAAAATAAAAAATTTAATATTTTTTTATCTTTGTCGGATGATAAACCTTTTGCTGTAGCAACAGTTATTATATCAATATGAATAAAAAAAATTTATCTTATATAATTTACGATAATGTAAAGACAATATTAGGGGCACTGGTAATTGCGATTATTATAAGATCCTTGCTCTTTCAACCTTTCTACATACCTTCGTCGTCGATGGAGCCAACCTTATTAATAGGTGATAGAATATTTGTTTCAAAGTATAGCTATGGTTTTAGTAGGCATTCATTTCCTTTTAGTCCTAAAATAACAACAAAAAGAGTTGCTTACAAAGAACCCAAGCGAGGAGATCTTGTTGTTTTTAAAACTCCTGCAGACAACAGAACTGATTACATCAAACGATTGATTGGCTTACCAGGAGATACCATTCAGTTCATTGATGGAGGTATTTTCATAAATTCAAAAAAAATTCCTAGAAAGGAAATTAACTCTACAATTTCTGTTAGATGTGGAAAATTTTCTTTTAAAGCAAATTTTTATGAAGAAACATTACCCAACGGTGTTAAACATATTTCTGCCTATAATAAAATTGGCACACAACAGAATACTCAAGTCTTTAATGTTCCTAAAGACCATTTTTTTTTACTAGGCGATAATAGAGATTGTTCAAGAGATAGCAGATACCTTAATAGTGTTGGATATGTAAATTATATAAATCTAGTTGGAAAAGCTCAAGTTATTTTTTTTTCCAATGATACTGTGAATGGAAGTCTATTAAAATTTTGGAATTTAAAAAACTCATTTAGGATAGATAGACTGTTTAAAGGAATAAAATGAAAAATATAAATAAAGATTTAGAATTAATTCTAGATTATAAATTTAAAAACTCTTCTCTACTTAAGCAGGCCTTAATTCACAAAAGTTTTGATAATGAAAGTAATAATGAAAAATTAGAATTTTTAGGTGACCGAGTACTTGGTCTTGTAATATCTAAAAAACTAATTGAAATTTATCCTGATGAAAAAGAGGGAACTATTGATAAAAAGTTTGCAAACCTTGTTAACAAAAAAACTTGTTCTAGCATTGCGAAGAAAATAAATTTTAAAAAATTTATGCTTTTAGGACCGTCTCATAAGTCTCTACAAAGATCTGCTGATAAAATAATGAGCGACTGTTTGGAGGCTTTAATAGGTGCTATCTATCTAGATGGTGGCCTCAAGTCAGCCGAAAAATTTATTTTAATTTTTTGGAAAAAATATTTGGATAACTCTGTCTTACCGTTTATTGATGCAAAAACGCAACTGCAAGAACATAGTTTAAAAAAATATAAACAATTGCCAAAATATAGATTTTTTAAAGCTACTGGTCCTCAACATAGTCCTCTTTTTAAAACTGATGTCCAGATACCATTTTCAAAAAAAATTATAGGCATTGGTTCTTCAAAGAAAAATGCACAACAAAATGCAGCCAATAAATTATTAAAATCCCTTAAAATTTTATGAACTGGGAAGACGAGTGTTATCTTTTAACCAAAAGGAAGTTTAGAGAAAATGCTAATATAATAAATGTATTCACTTTAAATAAAGGTAAAGTCGGAGGTATAGTTTATGGTGGCAATTCACGTAAGATTAGAAATTACCTACAAATCTCAAATAAATTGTTTATTTTTCACAATTCTAAGAATGATAATAAAATAGGTTATTTTAAAACTGAATTAATTAAAGCTATAACACCACTATATTTTAACGATAAAGAAAGAACCTCAGCAATAATTTCTTTATCTTCACTCTTAAATTCACTATTACCTGATTCACAACCTTATAAGAATATATATATATCTTATGAGAAATTAATTAATTCATTAAATTTAGATAATTGGATTATTTTATATATTTTTTTTGAATTAAACTTAATTAAAGAACTGGGATATGACGCTAATTTAACTTCTTTTTATAATCACACAGACGATGTTGATACTCTTAAAAAAGTTAATATAGATGGATACAACTATGAGGTTCCTTTTTTTTTAATATCGCAAAAAATTCCTAATCAACTTACTCAAAATTTAGTTAAAAAATCATTAATTTTTACAAGAACTGTATTATTAAATAAATTTTTTCTTCCTAATAATATTATTTTTCCTAAATCTAGAATAATTCTTGAAAATTATTTTAATTAATCTTTTCAGCTATATCTAATGCAAAATAAGTCACTATTGCAGACGATCCAGCTCTCTTAAAACCTATTAAACTTTCTATTATTGATTCTCTGTCAATTAATTTTTTTTGAATTGCATTCTTAATTAGACTATATTCACCTGATACTTGATATGCAATTACAGGAATTTTAAAATTATCTTTTACTTGTTTTATTATATCTAGATACGGTAGACCTGGTTTAACCATTACCATATCTGCACCTTCTTTAATATCTAATGCTACTTCTCTCAAAGCTTCATTACTGTTTCTAAAGTTCATTTGATAATTTTTTTTATTTCCTTTTAATAAGCTTTTAGAACCAATTGCATCTCTAAAAGGACCATAAAAACTTGAAGCATATTTAACAGCATAAGAAAGAATTTGAACTAGTTGATGTCCATCTTTGTCCAGAGCTTTTCTTATTTTACCAATTCTGCCGTCCATCATGTCAGAAGGGGCTATTACATCGCAACCCATTTGAGCCTGTACCAACGATTGCTTAATTAATATTTCAATAGTTGCATCATTTAAAACATAACCTGATTTAATCAAACCATCATGTCCATGAGATGTGTAAGGATCAAGAGCTACATCACACATAATGCCAATTTCATTTTTATATTTTTTTTTAATGTATTGAATTGCCTTACACACTAAATTTTCGTTATTTAAAGCCTCTGATCCAATATTGTTTTTGTTTTTTTTTGAAATAGAAGGAAATAATGCAACCATAGGTATTTTATATTTGATAGCTTTATCTACAACAGTTCCCAGTCTATCAATCGTGTACCGGTAAATATCTGGCATTGTTTTAATGCCTTGTTTTGTATTTTTTCCTTCAATTAAAAATATTGGCAAAATGAAGTCACTTGTAGAAAGGCTATTTTCCTCAATTAATCTTCTTGACCAGCTGTGTTTTCTGCTTCTTCTTAGTCTCAAATTGGGATATTTTCCAGTAATCATGTTTTAATTTATTTTAATAATGCGACAAATGTATTATACAAATATATATTACAAAGAGGTAAAAAACAATAATCATGAATAATGAAAATAAAAATGTTATAAATTTTAATGTTAAGAAAGAAGAAAAATTTTTAGATTTTTCTGACTTTCAAAAACAAAATATTAATTTTGATATTAACAAGCTAAGAGATGCTTACAATCAGATTGTTCAAACAAAAAAATTTGAAGATGGTGGTGGTATAGCGCACTTTGGTGCTATTTGTTTGACTCAAATACCAGGAGATCCTGACTCGATTAAAGGTAGTAAAGCAAGAGGTTTGTATTGGACAAAACCAGGTAAAAATGGAAAAGAAGTTTCAAGAGATATTAAAATTGATGAGAGTGCATATTCTGAGTTTGTGCCAGACTATGCGAATACTTATTTTAAAGAAGTTTTCGATGTAATTTCTTCTAAGTTTAAACTAGGCAGGGTAAGAATTTTGCTAAAAGAACCTAGATCAACATTAAGTTGGCATCGCGATCCTGAACCAAGACTACATATACCAATAATTACAAATCCAGGTTGTCTAATGGTTATAGATAACGTTGCAAAACATATGCCTGCTGATGGATCTGTTTGGATAACCAATAACACAAAATATCATAACGCATTTAATGGTGGTGAAGAAAATAGAATACATCTTGTTGCATGTGTTTTAGATTACAAGTTTGAATAGCTTGAAAATTTTATTTAAAAAAGTTTGTATAGCCTCAGACCATGCTGGTTATAAATTAAAAGATAAGATTAAAGAATTTCTTATAAAAAAAAATATTTCAATAATTGACCTTGGGCCACCTGATAACAAATCAGTAGATTATCCTGATTTTGCAAAAAAAGTGTCTAATAGAATTAAAGCTAAAAAAAGTGATATAGGTATATTAGTTTGTGGAACTGGAACAGGAATGGCTATGACTGCCAATAAAACCAAAGGCGTTAGAGCAGCGGTGTGCTATAATTTACAATCTACAAGATTGTCTAGACTTCATAATGATGCTAATATCATCTCATTAGGATCAAGACTAACAAAAAAAAACGATGCTTTAAAAATGGTTTCTTCTTTTTTAAATACTAAATTTGAAGGAGGAAGGCACTTAAGAAGAGTTAAAAAAATATAATTATGTCTTCAGCAATTAAAATTGATAATTTTTTAAATAATTTTTTCAGCCTAAGTCTAAAGGACTCTGACAAAGAACTTTACGACTCGGTTCAAAATGAATTTACGCGACAACAAAATCATATAGAATTAATTGCCTCTGAAAATATAGTATCTAAGGCAGTACTTGAAGCTCAAGGTTCTGTATTAACCAATAAATATGCAGAAGGATATCCAGGTAAAAGATATTATGGTGGATGTGAGTATGTAGATATCTCAGAGTCACTCGCTATTGAACGTGCAAAAAAGTTATTTAGTTGTAATTTTGCTAATGTTCAACCTCATTCTGGTGCTCAAGCAAACGGAGCTGTCTACTTAGCTTTAATTAAACCTGGTGACACCATCCTGGGAATGAGTTTAAATTCAGGCGGTCATCTTACTCATGGCGCTAAACCAGCTCAATCTGGAAAATGGTTTAATGCAATTCATTATGATGTAGATAAGAACACTGGATTAATTGATTATGAAAGTGTTGAAAAACTCGCTCAAGAAAATAAACCAAAATTAATAATTGCTGGTGGAAGCGCATATTCGAGAGTTATAGATTTTAAGAAATTTAGAGAAATTGCAGATAAAGTAAATGCTTACCTTCTTGTCGATATGGCACATTTTTCAGGATTAGTTGCCGGTGGCGTTTATCCAAACCCAACTAAGTATGCTGATGTGGTTACTTCAACAACTCATAAAGTTTTACGTGGACCTAGAGGTGGAATCATACTTACTAACAATGAAGAATTGATAAAAAAGTTTAATAGTGCAATTTTTCCTGGTTTACAAGGTGGACCATTAATGCATGTTATTGCCGCTAAAGCTGTCTGCTTTAAAGAAGCTTTATCAGATGAATTCAAAGATTATTCAAAAAATGTTATCAAGAATGCAAAAATTTTGTCAGAAAAATTAATTAAAAATGGTTTTAAAATATTTTCTGGCGGTACAGACACCCATTTAATGCTTGTAGATTTACGAGATTTTAATGTAACAGGTAAAGATGCTGAGGCATCTTTAGTTCGTGCAAATATAACATGCAATAAAAATGGAATACCTTTTGATACTCAAAGCCCTATGATCACATCAGGAATAAGACTGGGTACTCCAGCTTGTACTACAAGGGGGTTTAGTTCTGGGGAATTTGATTTAATAGCTGATTTAATTTCAAAAGTTGTAAAAGGACTAAGTGAAAATGGCTCTAATAACTCCAAAATTGAAAAAGAAGTTCAAAAAGAGGTGATTGATCTTTGTTCCTCTTTTCCTATATATAGTAATTAAAACTAATAAATAACTATGCTTTGTCCATTCTGTAGAGAAAAAGATACATCGGTTGTTGATTCTAGACCCTGTGAAGAAGGTACAGCAGTTAGAAGAAGAAGATTGTGTACATGTCACGGTGGAATGAGATTTACAACATTTGAAAGAATTCAATTCCAAGAACTTACAGTTATTAAAGGTAATGGTAAGCGAGAACCTTTTGACAGAGAAAAAATTTCAAAATCTGTTAGAATAGCAACAAGAAAAAGACCTATAGACTCTGAAGCTATTGAAAACTTTATTTCTAAGATAGTTATGAAAGTTGAGGGCCTTGGTGAAAGCGAAGTTCCAACACCAACAATTGGAAAATTTATCATGGAAGGTTTGTCTTATCTTGATAAAGTTGCCTATGTTCGTTTTGCTTCAGTGTATAAAAATTTCAAAGAAGCAAAAGACTTTGAACAATTTGTAGGCAAGTTAGATGAAAACAAATCATAACAATTTTCTTAATTTATCATTTAACCTAGCAAGAATAAACTTAGGAAAAACTAAAGCTAATCCTTCTGTTGGTTGTGTTGTCGTAAAAAAAGATAGCGTTATTTCATCTGGATACACATCAATTAAAGGAAGACCTCACGCTGAATTCAATGCTTTAAATAAAAAAATTAATTTTATTGGTTCAGATTTTTATGTAACTATGGAACCATGTACACATTACGGTCTTACTCCTCCATGCACAGACTTGATTATAAAAAAGGGTATAAAAAGAGTTTTTTACTCTTTTTATGATGTTGATAAAAGAACAGCTAATAAAGCTAAATATGAATTAGAAAAAAAAAGAATTAAAGTATTAAAGAGAAAAAACAAAATTTTTTATGATTTTTACAATAGCTACTTTAAAAATAAAGAGAAGCAACCGTTTGTTGATGCAAAAATTGCTGTGTCTCAAGATTATCTAACAATTAAAAAAAAAAATAAATGGATTACTAATTATTTATCTAGAAGTAGAGCTCATTTGATTAGATCTGAGTATGATGCGATCATGTCAACCTCAAAAACTATTAATTCTGACAATGCATTACTTAATTGTCGTTTAAAAGGATTTGATAATACCAAGCCAGATTTATTAATTATTGACTTGCATCTAAGTTTAAAAAAGAAACTAAATTTACTAAAAGGAAAATCAAAAAGAAAAATCTTTATAATTACATCAGTCTTAAAAAGTAAAAAAATAAATTTTTTTAAAAAAAAAGGTATAAAGATAATTTTTATAAAATTTTTAGATAATAAGAGTGACTTTATAAAACTTTTTAAAACTCTTAAAAATTATGGTTTTAATAGAATCTTGGTAGAAAGTGGTTTGACATTTTTAAATAGATTATTAAAAGACAAGTTAATTTCTAATTTATATTTGTTTAAATCATCAGAAAAATTAGGAAAAAGGGGTAAAAATAACGCGTCGAGTATTAATTTAAAAACGTTTAAATTAGATAATAAAATTAAAGTTAATTTAGATAATGATAATCTTTATAAAATTAGATTTAGATAATGTTTAACGGAATCATATATAATCAAGGAATTATAAAAAGTATTTATAGAAATCCAAAATACGTTTCTGGAAGTCTAGTCATCGAAGTTTCATGTAATATTAATTTTAAGAAACAGGATATTGGTGAATCAGTTTCTTGTGATGGCGTTTGTTTAACTTTAATAAGAATTAAAAATAAATCTTTTTTATTTTACTTATCTAAAGAAACCCTAAATAGGTCAAATTTTAAGTACGCCAAAGTAGGAAAAATTATTAATATTGAAAAATCTTTATTACATGGTCAAAAAGTTTCAGGCCACTATGTTCAAGGTCATGTTGACACAACTGCCACAGTCCTTAATATTTCTTTTATTGATAAATCTTGGATTATAAAATTAGATTTGAAAGATAAGAAATTATATAGATTCTTAGTTGAAAAGGCCTCTATTACTATTAATGGTGTTTCGTTAACTATATCCAAGGTTAATAAAAAAAACTTTATGCTAAATATTATACCCCATACGTTAAAACTTACTAATTTAAAGAAACTTAAAACTAAGGATATTGTAAACGTAGAATTAGATATATTTGCTAAGTATATTTTAAAAATTTCACATTAATATGAGCAAAAATTTTTTTTCACCTATTAATAAAATTTTACAAGATGCAAAAAGAGGAAAAATGTTTATCCTTGTTGATGACAAAGATCGTGAAAATGAAGGAGATTTAATTATACCGGGTTCTAAATGTACTTCTAAAAGTATTAATTTTATGGCTAAACATGGAAGAGGTTTAATATGCTTAGCTTTATCCAAAAATCAAGTTGATAGATTAAAACTACCTTTGATGTCTAGAACCAATAAATCGAGAATGCAAACAGCTTTTACAGTTTCTATTGAAGCTAAAAAAGGTATATCGACTGGTATTTCAGCTTATGATAGAGCTAAAACTATCAAGGTTGCTATTAATAATAATTCAAAAAAAAAAGATATTGTTTCTCCAGGACATGTTTTTCCTTTAGTAGCTAGATCAGGAGGTGTTTTAGAAAGAGCTGGTCATACAGAGGCTTCTGTAGATATTTCAAAACTATCAAAATTAAATCCTAGTGCTGTAATTTGTGAAGTAATGAACGAAGATGGCCGAATGGCTAGACTAAAAGATCTTCTAAGATTTTCAAATAAACATAAAATTAAAATAGCTTCTATTGAGGATTTAATTGCTTATAGAGTTGGAAATGAAAAACTTATCACAAAAATATCTTCTAAAATCTTTAATAAAAAAAAAGAAGGGAAATTTGAATATATTGTTTATGAAAATAAACTAAATCAAACTAGAAATTTTGTGATTAAGAAAGGTAAATTTAATTTGAGTAAAGCTATACGTGTAAGAGTAATCTCTATAAAATTAACAAATTCTAAAATAATTTTTAAAGATTCAAAAGTTAAAAAATCGTTGCAGTATCTTTCAAAATTCAACAATTTTGTTTTAATCATCATCAGTAATAAAAAAATTGAGAAAAATGAAAATGAAAAAGTTATATTAAGATATTATGGTATTGGCGCACAGATTATTAAAGATTTAAAAGTAAAAAACATGATACTTGTAACTAAAACAAAAAAAAAAATAATTGGATTAGAAGGTTTTGGGTTAAAAATTAAAAAACAAGAACTAATTAAATGAATAAAATACTAATAGTTAACGCTAATTATTATAAAGATATTTCAGCAAATTTAGTTTTAAGTGCTAAAAAAAAATTAAGCAGTCATAATGTTAAAGTAAGTATAATTAATGTTCCTGGTGTTTTTGAAATACCCATTACAATACGAAAATATATAAAAAAATTTGATGGTTTTTTGGCCTTAGGGTGCGTAATAAAAGGTGAAACACCTCATTTCGATCTCATCTGTAAATCCTCTTTTGGTGCTATGATGAATATTTCAATTAATTTTAATAAGCCAATTGGAAATGGCATAATTACATCTTTAAACATGAAGCAAGCTTTAGATAGAAGTTCGGTTAATAAAAAGTTGCTCAAGCCAAACAAAGGAAGTGAAGCAGCTAATGCTGTTATTTCAGTTTTAGAAAATGAACCAAAAACTTAGTAAAAGCTCTTCACCAAGAATTAAAATCATTCAAAAAATTTATGGTTCTTTGATGAATCCGGATGAAGAGATAGATTATCCAAAAAGTCAGTATAAGAAATTTATTAAAGACGTTGTTTCAGGAACTTTAGAAAGAATAGAATTAATAGAAGAAACAATTCTAAGTAACTTAAGTCATGATATTGATTTAAAAAAAACAGATAAATTATTAAAGATAATATTATTTTCAGCTGTCTATGAGCTTTTGTTTAAACATAATACGCCTAAAAATGTTATTATTAGCGAATATGTGAGAGCATCAGAATTTTTCTTGGAAAAAGCTCAAATAAGCTACCTTAATGCCATTTTAGATAAGCTTGCAAAGTTAGTTAGAAAAGACTGATTTGCCAAAATTTTTATGAATAACCTGCAAGTTTAACTTGCCTTTTTTTAATAATTTTGGCATTTATCCTTCATATAAATGATTAACTATTTAGAACTTCTTTATTTAATTTCTTTTACTGGCATTTTAGCAGTTGCTTACAGTTATTTATTATCAGGTCAAATTCTTGCTGCTAGTCCAGGTAATGCAAGAATGCAAGAAATTGCCGAAGCGATTCAAATTGGAGCTAAAGCTTATTTAAATAGACAGTACAAAACAATAGCTATTGTAGGTGTTATTGTTTTGGCGATTGTAACTTATTTTTTTAATTATCTTGTAGGTTTAGGATATTTCATCGGAGCTTTTCTTTCAGGCGTAGCTGGTTATGTAGGTATGTTAATATCTGTTAAAGCCAATGTAAGGACGGCAGAAGCTTCAAGAAAAAGTTTACAAGCAGGTTTAACAATAGCATTTAAATCAGGAGCAATAACAGGATTGTTGGTTGCTGGTTTAGCTTTATTAGCAATAACAATTTACTATATTATTTTAATAAATTTAAACACAGATAGTAGAGAAATTATTAATGCATTAGTGGCTCTAGGGTTTGGAGCTTCATTAATTTCAATTTTTGCTAGATTAGGTGGCGGAATCTTTACTAAAGGTGCAGATGTGGGAGCTGACTTAGTTGGTAAAGTAGAAGCTGGAATTCCAGAAGATGATCCGAGGAACCCAGCTGTAATTGCCGACAATGTTGGTGACAATGTTGGTGACTGCGCAGGAATGGCCGCAGATCTATTTGAAACTTACGCAGTAACAATTGTTGCTACTATGGTTCTTTCTTCAATTTTTTTTCCAACTAATTACAACATGATGGTTTATCCACTAGCTATAGGAGGTTCTTGTATCATTACATCAATAATTGGAACTTGGTTTGTAAAATTAGGTAAAAGCAAAAATATTATGGGTGCACTTTATAAAGGTTTTGTGGTCACAGCAATTTCATCTTTAATAATACTTTATCCTGTAACCGAGTCAATAATAGGACTAGATGAAATTTACATTAATAATAAAAAGAGTTTTACTGGTTTAGATCTTTATATTTGTGGTGTTGTTGGTTTGGTAATTACTGGTTTGTTGATTTGGATTACAGAATATTATACTGGGACTAATTATAAACCAGTTCAGTCAGTTGCTAAATCTTCTACGACTGGTCATGGAACAAATGTTATACAGGGACTTGCGGTTTCTATGGAAGCTACGGCTATACCTGCATTAATTATTGTAGCAGGAATTTTATATACAAATAATTTAGCTGGGCTCTATGGTATTGCTATAGCAGTTACCTCAATGTTAGCTTTAACTGGAATGGTTGTAGCATTAGATGCTTATGGACCGGTGACGGATAACGCCGGCGGAATAGCTGAAATGTCTAAACTTCCTAAAAATGTAAGAAAAACTACTGATGCACTTGATGCAGTAGGAAATACTACTAAAGCTGTAACAAAAGGCTACGCAATAGGTTCAGCTGGTCTTGGGGCCCTTGTTTTATTTGCAGCGTACACGGAAGATATCAAATATTTTTCAACTGTTAAAAATTCTGCATTAGAAGGAGTTAATGTTACTTTTGATCTATCAAATCCTTTTGTGGTTGCGGGTTTATTGATTGGAGGCATGCTTCCTTATTTATTTGGCTCTATGGGTATGCAAGCAGTGGGACGCGCTGGTGGTGCAGTTGTTATAGAAGTAAGAAGACAATTTAAGAAAATACCAGGAATCATGAAAGGTAAACGAAAACCTGATTATGGAAGATTAGTTGATTTACTTACAAAGGCTGCAATTAAAGAAATGATTATTCCTTCTTTACTTCCAGTTCTTTCCCCAATTATTTTATATTTTGTAATTTTACAAGTTGGTGGATTAGAGGCCGCTCTTTCATCACTTGGTGCTATGTTGTTAGGTGTAATAATTACGGGCTTATTTGTAGCTATATCAATGACAGCGGGTGGTGGCGCTTGGGATAATGCTAAAAAATTTATAGAAGATGGAAATTTTGGCGGTAAAGGTTCTGAGGCTCATAAAGCGGCTGTAACAGGTGACACAGTAGGTGATCCCTATAAAGATACAGCAGGACCAGCAATCAATCCAATGATAAAAATTACTAATATTGTTGCTTTGCTATTATTAGCAGTTATAGCTCACTAGATAACAGTTATTAATTACCGTACATTTTTGATTTTACACTTTGTAAAAAAGTTACAACAAAACTCTTTTTAGCTAGTTCATTTTCAGTTTCCTTAGTACTAAAGGAAATCTTCGAAATGTCTTTTTTATCAAACAATTTTTTTCCACTCAACACACCATATTTATTGAAATCTAAAACTAGTACATTATTTGTTTTTAATGAATGGCGTCCTAACTTATGGTATTTACCTTTTATCAAAATTCTTTCTACATATATCCAAGTGTTTTCATTATTAAATGACTTTGAATGAGGCTCACCAATGATATTTATCACATCATTTTTATTTGATGTGTTAATAACTATTTTGTCTGATCTATTTTCAAGAAATAAAATACCATGATTTCTAGTCGACTCTTGTAATTGACAGCTTATTAAAATAAAAAATAAAGCAATTAATAATTTATTAAAATGATATTTAAAGTAAAAAAACATAATATAGAGTTATATACTACATTATTGTATTTATCTCGAAATTTAAACTTTTATAAAGAGATTAATCTAAAAGACACGTTCGAAACAAGAATCTATCTCATGTTTTTACATTTTTCTATAATCTTAATAATATTCAAGAAAAAAAGAATAAATTTTCCACAAGAGCTTTACGATGGTTTGTTTAAATGTATTGAAAACAATCTTCGGGAGCTGGGTCTTGGCGATGTAGGCGTTAACAAAAAAATGAAAACTCTTAACAAAATTTTTTATGATATTTTACTAAAAGTCAATTTAACAAAAAATGGTTTTAAAATTAACAAAAGTATAGTTTTAAAGTACTTTGATAATCTTAATGAATCAAAAAATAGTGAATATGAGCTTTTTAGCGGTTATTTTTTAAATTTTTTTCATTTTTGTTTTGAATTATCTCCAAAAACTATGATAAAAGATGCTTTAAAATTTAAGGATCAATAATGGCTGTACCTAAAAGAAAAACATCTACTTCAAAAAAAAACATGAGAAGATCTCATCATAAGCTTTCAAATGTAAATATTGTTGAAGATAAGAAAAGCGGTGAATATAAGCTTTCTCATCATGTGGACTTAAAATCTGGTTATTATAACGGAAAAAAAATTTTAGATATTTAATCACTAAAAAATGACAAAAAAAATTACTATTGCTATTGATGCAATGGGTGGTGAAAATGCACCAAAAAAAAATATTGAAGGTTTAAAAATTTTTCTCAAAAAAAATAAATTAGTTAATGATTTTATTATCTTATTATATGGCGACGAAAAAATAATAAATAATGAACTTTTAGTTCACAGCATATCTGATGAAAGGATAAAAATTGTTCACACAAAATCAGTTGTATCTGATGAAGAGACACCATTAACGGCTGTCAAGAATTCTAGAAACACAAGTATGTGGAATTCTGTAAGTTCTCAAATAGATGGAAAATCAGATATTACTTTATCAGCAGGTAACACAGGTGTGCTTTTAGTTATTTCAAGAATGATTTTAAAAACTATGAAAGATGTAAGTAAACCAGCTTTAGCTGGCTTATGGCCTAGCAAAAAAGGCATGAGTGTAGTCTTAGACTTAGGTGCAAATATCGAGTGCGACGAAAAAAATCTAGTTGATTTTGCAGAAATGGGTGCAGCTTTGTTCAAATCAATTTTTCCTTCGGTTAAACCCTCTGTCTCACTTTTGAACATAGGTTCTGAAGAAATTAAAGGAACTGAAATTTTAAAAAAAGCTTATTCAAGATTAAAAAACTACAAAGAAGAAAACAATTTTTTATTTAAAGGGTATATAGAGGGAAATAAATTAATGGATGGAGATACGAATGTTATAATTACAGATGGTTTCACTGGAAATGTTGCCTTAAAAACTGCAGAAGGTACAGCCAAGTTTATTACAGACAGTTTAAAAGAATCTTTAACTGAAAATTTTTTTTCTAAAATATCAATTATTTTTTCATATTTTTCACTTAAAAAGTTCAAATCTAAATTAGATCCTCGCAAATATAATGGTGCCATTTTTTTAGGTTTAAATGGGCCTGTTGTAAAAAGTCATGGCGGTACTGATGCCATTGGCTTTTATTATTCGATAGATTTATGTTACAGGATTATAAAAGGAGATCTAATAAATCAAATTAAAAATAACTTAAGTCATCTGGATGACAAAAACTAAAATATCAAATTTAACAAAATTAGATATATCTAAAAAAATAAATTCAAAAATTGGTTTTTCACTTGTTTATGTCAATGAAATTACTGAAGATTTTATTTTAATATTAAAGAATCTAATAAAAAAAAATGAAATTGTTATTAAAAATTTTGGAACTTTTAGGTCAATCTATAAAAAAGAAAGAGTAGGGAGGAATCCAAAAACAAAGAAGCAATATAAAATCATTTCACAAAATTCTTTAAGCTTTTCAATCTCTAAAAATTTTAACAAAAAGATAAATAATTTATAAATGGATAAGTTAATAAATATAACTGAATTATCCAAAAAATTAAATCTAGTTAATCCGCAAACAAAGAAACCATCTAATCATATTCTCAGATATTGGGAAAAAAAATTTAAACAAATTAAACCCGTCATATTAAGAAAAAGAAGATATTATTCCCAAAAACAAATAAACATCATCAAATTAATTCAGTTCTTACTAAAAGATAAAGGCATGACAATAAATGGTGTTAAAAAAGTGCTTAAATCTAATATAAATAACCTTGACGATTACAATTCATATAGTTTAAAAACTGATTATTATAAAGAAAGTATTAAAACTAAAAGCAAAAAAATTTTAAATAAATTGATTAAATTAAAAAAACATGGCAAAAAAAACACATATTAAAGTACGGCTAGTTCCAGAGAGTAATCCTGATAGTAAATTTATTTATTATGCAAAAAAACCTACTAAAGGTGAAAAGGTTAAAGATAAATTAAAGCTGAAAAAGTATAATCCAAATACTAGAAAACATGAGTATTTCGTAGAAAAAAAATTACCTCCTCATAGTAAATAATTATTTTTTTTTGAATTTTCTAAATTCATAATCAATATAAGCACTTATCATTGCAGTCCATACTCTTCTAGTAATTATAGTATCGATGTGATTTTTTTTTGATTTTTTATAAATTGTTTTTAAAATTTCCTTAATTCTCTTTTTATCAACAATATCTTTTTTAAATCTTTTATTTTTTAACACTATATTAACTAAATTAGTTCTTTTCTTAATTAGTTTCAGAAAAGAATTATCAAGTTTATCTAATTTTATTCTTATTTTTATTATATTTTTATTAACCATAGCGACATTTAAATATTATTAATCTTTAAATTAAAATTATATATTAAACTATATGTTAGCAAGCGACAAAAAAAAAAATAAGTTATTTTATTATTGGTTACTAACAACATTCTTGCTGGTTTTTATGATGATAGTAGTAGGTGGTTTAACTAGACTTACTAACTCCGGATTATCAATTACAGAATGGGAATTATTCAAAGGTATTTTTCCTCCACTAAACCCTGATACCTGGAATAAGTACTTTTCTTTTTATAAAGATATTCCACAGTACAAATTAGTAAACAGCGGAATGACTCTTGAGGATTTCAAAGTAATATTTTATTGGGAGTATTTTCATAGAATTCTAGGAAGAATAATAGGTCTATTTTTTTTAATTCCACTAATTTATTTTTTTTTAAAAAGTCATATAGATAAGAAACATTTGTTAACATGTTTTAAAATTTTTATTTTAATTTTACTTCAGGGCTTTGTAGGTTGGTACATGGTTAAGAGTGGTTTAGTTAATAACATTAGTGTTAGTCACTATAGATTATCTATACACCTAACTATTGCTTTTTTTATAATGACAATTTTATTTTGGACATTATTGAATATAAAGAATAATAAATTAACAGTTTTTTTTAAAAATAACAGAGCAAACTATGTTTTTTATTTTTTAATTTTTTTACTTTTTCTACAAATAGTTATTGGTGCTTTTGTATCTGGTCTCGATGCGGGAAGAATATATCAAACTTGGCCCTCAATGAATTATTCATACTTCCCAAATGACGTTGTTATAAACTCAATGCGAGATTTGTTTGATTTTAATAATCATGGACTCATTCAATTTTATCACAGAAACATTGCTTATTTAATTTTAGTTTATGTTTTCTATGCTGGATATTTTATTTATAAAAATAATTTAAGAAACCTATATAAGCCCTTTTTCTTAGTTTCATTTTTTTTACTATTACAGATTTTTTTAGGGATAATTACTCTTTTAAGTGGTTTAAATATTTATCTAGCATCATCTCATCAAATTTGTAGCTTGCTTCTTATCTTAAGTGTTATTAATCTCTATTATAATTATGTTAATTAAATTGACATTTTGACATATTATTAGTATTTATCGCCATAAATCATGACACCCTTTATTAAAAAAAAAGAAGTTAAAAAAGACTGGTATATCATTGATGCAGAAAATGCTGCTGTTGGTAGACTAGCTTCATATATTTCTAAAGTTTTAAGAGGTAAGAATAAACCGACATTTAATCCTCATATTGATAATGGAGATTTTGTTGTTGTTACTAATATTGATAAAATTAAGTTTTCTGGCAAAAAATTTAAAAATAAAATTTACTATAGGCATACAGGGCATCCAGGTGGTATTAAAGAAACAACACCTTCATTGTTGAAAGAAAGAAACAAAACACAAGAGATCCTAAAATTGGCAGTAAAAAGAATGCTACCAGGTGGACCTTTAGCAAAAAAACAATTAACTAAGTTAAAAATTTATAATGGTGAAAAACATCCCCACGAAATTCAGAAACCTAAGGTTGTTGATTTTAAAAATTTAAACAATAAAAATTTAATTAGAAATTAATGGAAAATATAGATACATCGCCAGTAACTACAAAAAAAATTAAACTAGATTTTAAAGATAGCAAGTACGCTACTGGTAAAAGAAAAAGATCAATAGCAAAAGTTTGGGTTAAAAAGGGATCAGGAAATATTTATGTAAATGGGATTAAAATGGCTGAGTATTTTAAAAGACCTGTTCACCAGATTATTGTAACTAGACCTTTAGAGATTTCTGAAGTTAGAACCAATTACGATGTAAAATGTTCAGTTAAAGGTGGAGGATTGTCAGGTCAAGCAGGAGCTATAATCTTAGGTATTTCTAAAGCTTTGATTTCCTACGATGATATTTTGAAAAAAAATCTTAAGAAAGATAAATTAACTACACGAGATTCACGTGTTGTTGAGAGAAAGAAATATGGCCGTAGAAAAGCCAGAAGAAGTTTCCAGTTCTCTAAAAGATAATCATTTAAATTTAACAATTAACTAGACAGTGCTATAAGATTAAATGTCTATAAAAAAAATTAATACAGCTATAGTAGGTGCAACAGGATATACAGGAATAGATCTAGCATTACTTCTTTCAAAGCATCCAAAAGTAAATATTGTTAATTTATCTGCAAGAAAGCATTTAGGTAAATATATTTCTTTCTTTGATAAGAGAATAAAAAAAAAGTTGCCAAAAATATCATCTATTAAAAAAATAAATTGGTCTAATATTGATTTAGTTTACCTTTCCCTACCTAATGGTGAGGCTCAAAAGATTATTAAAAAGATATACTACAAGTATAGAAACATAAAATTCATTGATTTATCTGCTGACTTTAGAATTACTGATCCGAATAAATATGAAAAAAATTATGAAATAAAACATAAGGCAAAAGAGCTTATCAAAGACTCTATTTACTCTATCTCTGAATTTGTTAAAAAAGAAATTTACAAATATAGAATAGTAGCTAATCCTGGGTGCTACCCTACATCAATTCAAATTCCCCTGATACCACTGATTAAAAAAAAATTAATAAACAGAAATAATTTGGTTATTGATTCAAAATCCGGTTATTCTGGAGCAGGAAAAAATTTAAAGAAAAAATTTAAACATAAAAATTTGTACAGTTCAACTTTTGCATACAGCACAAAAGAACATAGACACATTGCTGAAATCGATCAAGAGTTTAAAAAATATACACAAAAAAAAATCAATTTTACTTTTAATCCACATATTCTTCCAACATTCAGAGGCATTTTATCGTCCATATATGTGGAAACCAATAAAAACACGACATCAAATCAACTAAAAAAAGAATTAGAAAGATTTCACAAAAACAATAAGTTTGTAAAAGTTTTAAAATTGAACTCATCTCTTGGTTCTGGAAATGTTTTAAATACAAATAAATGTGAAATTTCTATCTGTGACACAAGATTTAAAAATAAGATTGTTATTTTTTGTGCTATTGACAATTTGGTAAAAGGAGCTTCCGGCCAAGCAGTTCAGAATATGAACCTGGCTTACGGTTTTTCTGAAACACTTGGATTAAAATGAAAAAATTATTACTTTTATTAATTTTTTTTACTATTCATGGATGCGGTAAACCCAAAACAGTTTTGATTTGTGGAGATCATGTTTGTGTAAATAAGGCTGAGGCCAACCAGTATTTCGAGGATAATTTAACTTTGGAAGTAAAAATTATTGATAATAAAGAAACTACTGAAGATAACCTTGTTGAAATTAACTTAAGTACTAATTCTGAAGGTAAAAAAAAAATTAATATATTAGATAAAAAACAAACTAGTAAGAAATTAAAAAAACTATCAGTTTTTGAAATTAAAAATAAAAAAGCAGACTTAAAGAAAAGAAAAAAAGTTAAAAAAAAACAGGATAAAACAGCTAAAATTACAAGGGAAGCAAAGTTGAAGAAAAAAAATAATATTGTAGAATCTCAAGTAAAAGTTGTAAATGAAAAGAAAGACTTAAAAAAAAATGTTACCACTAAACAAGTTAAGAAAATAGATGATATTTGTACTATACTAAAAAAATGTAACATTGAAGAAATAACTAAATACTTAGTAGAACAAGGAACAAAAAAGAAATACCCAAATATTGCAAATAGGGAAATTAAATGAAAGAAAACAAAGTATTAAATATAGCTATTATCGGTTTAGGTAACATTGGGACTTATCTTTACAAATATTTACAAACTAACAAAAAAATTTTATTTAAAAAGAATAATTGCTATCCTAATATTATTTTTGTTTCTGCAAAAAATAGAAGGAAAAAAAGAGGTATAAAGATAAATAAAAAAATTTGGCTTAATAACTATTTAGATGCAACTAAATCTAAAGATGTAGATATAATTATTGAACTAATTGGGGGAGCTGAAGGTGCAGCAAAAAAATTAGTTTTTAATGCTTTAAGAAATAAAAAACATGTTGTTACAGCTAACAAAGCTCTAATAGCTAAGTATGGTGACAGTTTATCAAGGATCGCAGAACAAAATAATGTAAATTTGGAATTTGAAGCTGCTGTTTGTGGAGGTGTACCAATTATAAGATCTTTGAAAGAAAGTTTAATAGCTAACAAAATTAATAAAGTTTATGGAATTTTTAACGGTACATCGAATTATATCTTATCGTCTATGGATAAAGATGATAAAAACTTTAATGATGTACTTTCGAAAGCACAAAAACTTGGTTTTGCGGAGTCAAATCCTATATCAGATTTAAATGGTGATGACGTTGCTGCTAAACTTAAGATTTTATCGTCACTATGTTTCAATTCGTTTATAAATAACAATATTCATATTGAAGGAATTAAATTTATAGATAAAATTGATATAAATAATGCAAATACTCTTGGTTATAAAATAAAATTACTTGGTGTTTCTGAAATAATTAATAACAAAATTTACCAGAGAGTTCATCCAACTTTAATTAAAAAGACATCCTATATAGCTAGTATTGACGGAGTTTTAAATGCTGTAATTGTTGATGGTAAGCCCGTTGGTCAAAGCATTATTCAAGGTGAGGGAGCTGGCCCTGAGGCTACTACATCTGCATTAATTTCTGATATTTCATCTATTTTAAGAGGTAACATTAAATTTCCTTTTTCTATATCAAGCAAAGAAAGAAAAAAAATAGATTATAGAAAAATAGATGAAAGATATTTCTCTGCTTACTTGAGATTTGAGGTATTAGATAAACCAGGTGTTTTGTCTAATATAACAAGTATATTTTCTAGAAATAAAGTCTCGATTAAAAGATTAATTCAAAATCCAAATAAATCAAAAAAATTTTCATCAATTGTTATAATTACTCATAGCTCTAAAGATAAATTTTTAAATAAGGTTTTAAATCAAGTTCAAAAAAAGTCTTATATAGCGAAAAAACCAAAATTAATTAGAATTGGTTTAAACTAATGTCTATTTCTCCGAAATATTTAAATTTATTTGTGAATGCTACAGAAAAAGCAGCCTATGGGGCTTCAAAATTTATTGGAAAAGGTGATAAAGTTGCTGCTGATAAAGGTGCTGTAGATCCCCTAAGAAATGAGTTGAATAAAATTAACATGCATGGAACTGTTGTTATTGGCGAAGGAGAAATGGATGAAGCTCCGATGCTTTATATAGGTGAGGAGCTAGGAACCCTAGAAGGTCCAAAGTTTGATATTGCTGTTGACCCATTAGAAGGAACAAATTTTACTGCTAACAATCAACCTAATGCTTTTTCAGTTTTAGTTGTTACAGAAAAAGGAAACCTTTTAACTGCACCTGATACATACATGGAAAAAATTGCGATTGGTTCAAATCTACCAAAAAATTTATTAGACTTAGATAATGGTGTTGATAAAAATATCAAATTACTAGCAGAAGCAAAAAATAAGAAACTATCAGAATTGAAAGCTTGTGTTCTTAAAAGATCAAGACATGATCACATTATAAAAGCACTGACAGAAATGGAAGTAAAAATAAATTATATTACTGATGGTGATATCGCAGGTGCATTAACTGTTATAGGCGATAATCCAGCCAATGATATTTACTATAGCACTGGAGGTGGACCAGAAGGAGTGATTGCAGCAGCAGCACTTTCTTGTTACGGTGGACAAATACAAGGTAGATTAATATTAGATCAAGAAGAAGTTAAGAGAGCAAAAAATCTAGGAATTACAGATTTCAAAAAGAAATATAATATAGATGATATGGTTAAAGGTGATGTAATTTTTTGTGCAAGTGGTGTAACATCGGGGGATTTAGCTGATGGTATTAAAGATAGTGGTGATAAATATGAAGTTTCTACTTTTGTGCTTCATAAAAGTGAAAAAATAAATAAAAAAATTAAAAATTCATACAAAAAATGAATTCCCTTTCAATAAGTGGAAAAAATTGGCTTCTAAAAAATTTCAATCAAGAAGATATTTCATTTATAAAAGAGAACTTTTTGCTTGATGAAATTACTGCTAAACTTTTATCAATTAGAAAAATTAAGAATAAAGATGTAGAAAGTTTTCTTAACCCTTCTATTAAAAATTTTCTACCCAATCCAAGCATTCTATTAGATATGGAAAAGTCATCTTTAAGGACAGTTAAATCAATTGAAAATAACGATAAAATTGGAATTTTCGGTGATTACGATGTTGATGGAGCAACTTCATCAGCATTACTAGGAAAGTATTTTGATCAATTAAAAATTGAATATAAGATTTACATTCCCGATCGCAAAACAGAAGGCTATGGACCTACGAAAAAAGGTTTTAAAGAATTAATAGATTATGGAGCTAAAATTATTTTTACAGTTGATTGTGGAACTTTATCTTTTGATGCTATTGAGTATGCTAAAAATAATAAAATTGATGTTATCATTTTAGATCATCATCAATCTGAAATCAATTTGCCTAAAGCTTATTCAATCGTGAATCCAAATAGATTAGATGACAAATCAAATCTAAATTATTTATGTGCCGCTGGTGTTTCTTTTATGTTTTTAATTTCACTTAATAAAGATTTAAGATCAATTCAATGGTTTGATAAAAAAAAAATAAAAGAACCTAATTTACTTAATTATTTAGATCTTGTTTCACTTGGCACTGTTTGCGATGTAGTACCTTTGATTGGTTTAAACAGAGCACTAGTAAAACAGGGTTTAAAAATTCTTAAATCTAAAAAAAATCTAGGCCTAAAAACTTTACTAGAAATATGTAAAATAGAAACTAGTCCTTCAATTTACCACTTAGGCTATGTTTTAGGTCCACGAATTAATGCTGGTGGAAGGGTGGGAAAATGTTCTCATGGTGCAAATTTATTGTTAAATAAAAATCCTAAAGAAACCTTTAAATTAGCTATTGAATTGGATCAATTTAATAAAGAAAGACAGATGCTAGAAAAAGACTTATTAGAAAAAATTTTAACTGAGTCAAAAAAATATATTAATGATCCTGTTTTGATATTAGAAGGTCATAAATGGCATGAAGGTGTTATTGGTATTGTTGCAGCTAGATTAAAAGATAAATTTAACAAACCAACTATAATTATTTCAAAAAATAAAAATTTAGGTAAAGCGTCAGCACGATCTATTATTGGTTTTGATATAGGATCTGTAATTTTGGCAGCAACACAAGAAAAAATTTTGATAAAAGGTGGTGGACACAAAATGGCAGGAGGATTTTCTATTGATGTTTTAAATATAAAAAGATTTAAAGAATTTGTGTTTAACAAATTTAGAAGAATTAATGTTGACTTATCAGCTCAAAGACCTTTATTAATTGACTCTAAAATCGCTCCGTCTGCAGTTAATTTGGACTTTTATGAAAAAGTAAATATTTTATCTCCGTTCGGATCTGGTAATCCAGAACCAAAATTTTTTATAGAAAACCTAAAACCAGTTAATAGTAAAATTGTTGGAGAAAAACACATAAAATCTATCTTAGTTGGGTCAGAGGGCTCAAGTATTAAAACTATAGCTTTTAATGCCGTAGATAATGAATTAGGAGCGTATTTGCTTAAAAAAAAAAGTAATATATTTAATATAGCAGGTAAATTGTCTCTAAATGAGTGGCGAGGACAAAAAAATGTAGAGTTTATTATCGATGATATTTCTGTTAATAAGAACCACAAAAATATGGTCCCATCGTCTATCGGTTAGGACAGTTGGTTTTCATCCAACAAAGAGGGGTTCGACTCCCCTTGGGACCGCCAAGAAAAAAAATTATGTACGACAACTTTGGACAATTTATAGATGGTAAATGGCAGAAATCTTTAAGTGGAGAAACTTATGATGTTATTAATCCTGCGTCTGAAGAAGTGATTGGTAAAGCTTCAAAGGCCAACAAAGAAGATGTTCAATTGGCAATAAAGTCAGCAGCTAAAGGTTTAATAGTATGGAAAAATACTAGCCCGTGGGAACGAGCTAAAGTTCTCAGAAAAATTTCAGAATTAATAAGAAAAAAAATTGATATTTTATCAAAGTGGATGACCCTAGAGGTTGGTAAACCTTTATCTGAAGGTCCGGGTGAAATTAATGGTGCAGCTGATATTTTTGAATGGAATTCCGAAGAAACAAAAAGGATATATGGTGAAATAAATCAAAGTAGATTTCCTAACACACGGATACATGTTTATTATCAGCCCGTTGGGGTTGTTGCTGCATTAGTTCCGTGGAATTTTCCAATTATTTTAGCTTCACGAAAAATTTCGACTGCGTTAGCCGCCGGATGTTCTGTTATAGTCAAACCAGACGTAATTACACCAGGTAGTGTTATGCAATTAATAGATATATGTAATGAAGCAGGAGTACCCGCGGGTGTAATAAATCTTTTGTCCGGTGATCCTGCATCAATATCATCTGAGTTAATTGAGTCTGATACTATTAAAAAAATTTCTATTACTGGATCTACTAGAGTTGGTAAATTAATTTTAAAACAAGCTGCTGATAAAGTTCAGAGAGTTACTATGGAACTTAGTGGTCATTCACCTTTTATTGTTTTTGACGATGTTGATATAGATAAAGTTACTGATATGGCTATAGCTGCTAAATTTAGAAATAATGGACAAGTCTGCATATCACCAAATCGTTTTTACATACATGAAAACAAAAAAGATGAATTTACCAAAAAAATAGTTGAAAAAACTAAAAAATTAAAGATAGGTAATGGTTTAAATAAAGATATAAATTTAGGACCTCTGACAACAAAAAAACGTTTAAGTGAATTTGAATTATTAATTGAAAAAACTAAAAAAGAGGGCGGTACAGTTTTGTGCGGTGGAAAGAGGCCATCTAATTTTAATAAAGGTTTCTTTTATGAGCCAACTGTTTTGGATAATATTAAAGATAATTTCACAATAATGAGAGAAGAACCTTTTGGACCTGTTATTCCTTTACTTACTTTTAAAAATTTTGAAGAAATAATTGAAAGAGCTAATAATAATGATTTAGGTTTAGCCAGCTACATCTATACTAACAACCTAGAAAAGGCCAATAGAGCATCAGAACTTATTGAAACAGGCACTGTAGCTGTAAACACGGCGGTAGTGGCTGTTGCAGAAGCTCCTTTTGGTGGAATTAAACAAACCGGTTATGGTCGTGAGGGAGGGTCTATGGCCATTAAAGACTACCTAAATATCAAATATACACATTTTGGGATTTCCTATTAAAAAATTATATGAGCTTTTATGTATATATGCTCAAATCAATAACTATAAAACCAATTACATATGTCGGTTATACTAAAGACTTAAAAAAAAGACTTTATTTACATAATTCAGGCAAAGGAGCAAAATTTACCAGAGGTAGAAAATGGAAATTGATTTATAAAGAAGCTTTTAAGTCAAAAAGTAAAGCAATTTCTCGAGAATATTATATAAAGAAAAATAGAACATTAAGAAATAAAATCAAAAAAAAAATTATATGAAAATCTCTATATTGCTTCCATATAAAGAAAATTTTTCACCAGAATACCCAGGTGCAGTATCATTATTTGTTTTTGAAACAAGTAAAAAAAGTATTTTTAAAAAAAAGATTACAGTTTTTGGAAGTACTAACTTAAAAAAAAAATTTCCTATAAAGTATAACAATATCTCTTTGCCAAAATATTCAATAGGAAGTCAAACTAAGATTTATGTAAATAGATTTATTAATTTAGAAAAAAAAAATCAATCTTCAATAATTGAAATACACAACAGACCCAGTTACGTAAAAATAGTATTATCTAAAATTAAAAAAAGAGTTATATCTATATATTTTCACAATGATCCTCTTTCAATGGATGGATCTAAGTCTATTATTGATAGAAAATTTTTATTAAAAAATTGTTATAAAATTATATTTAATAGTAACTGGTCAAAAAAAAGATTTCTTGAGGGTCTTGAAAATAGATTTGTTAATAGTAATAAGTTGTCTGTTTTCTACCAATCAGCTCGTAAAGGATCTTTATCCCTAATTAGTAAAAAAAAAAAATGGATTACTTTTGTTGGGAAACTTAATAAAGCAAAAGGGTATGATATTTTTGCAAAAGCAATAGTTAAAGTTTTGAATAAAAACTCCAAATGGAAAGCTAAAATAATAGGAGATGAAAAAAGAGAAAAGATCAAACTTATTCATAAAAATGCTGACGTGCTAGGTTTTAAGAAGCATGAAGAAGTTATAAAAATTTTTAAAGAAACAAGTATAGCGGTGGCTTGCTCAAGATGGGAAGAACCTTTTGGAAGAACAAGCCTTGAGGCCTCAGCAAATGGTTGTGCAGTAATCATTACTAGTAAAGGAGGTCTTCCAGAAACAGTAACCAATGCTAAAATTTTAGATTATTTATCAGTCAATATTTTAGAAAAAAATATAAATAATTTAATCAAAAACTCAGTTTTAAGAAAAAAAATGCAAAAACTCTCAATTCAAAATTTTAATTTAACACATGATTTTATTACTAAAGAAATTGATAATTATAGATCTGAAAAATTAATTAATATTAATAAATTTAATACAAGAAAAAATTTAGAAAATTTAAGAATTTTGCACATAACAAATTTTAATGAAAGATTAGACGGTAGATTATTTTTTAATACTGGCAGAAGAATAAATAATGGGTTTATCAGGTTAGGTCATAGTGTACTTGGTTTTAGTGATAGAGACATTCAAAAATACTATAAATCTTTCAGTGACATTAAAGGTGCTAAAACATTAAATGATAAGTTGAAAAAAACTTGTTATAATTACAAGCCAGACTTAATTATAATGGGTCATGCAGACTTAATATCCTCGCAACAAATAAGTGAATTAAAAGATGATTATCCAAATGTTAGAGTTGGGCAATGGTTTTTAGATCCCTTAAATAAAAATGGGCCTGATTTTGAGAGAAATAAAGAAAGAATAATGGATAAAATTGAAGTTGTTGATGCAAGTTTTTTAACTACAAGCCCATCTGCATTAAGCTTTCTTCCTAAAAATAACAACATACACTATATCCCCAATCCAGGAGATAAATCTTTTGAAGTTCTTAATAATTACAAGAAATCTTGTAATGTTGATGTTTTCTTTGCTCTAAGTCATGGCGTTCACAGAGGAGTGTTAAAAGTTGGCAAAATTGATGACCGAGTTAATTTTGTAAACAATTTGATAAAAAAAACTCCTGATGTTAAATTTGATATATACGGTTTAAACAAAGTCCAACCAATTTGGGCAGATCATTATTTTAAAACAATTGCCAATGCTAAAATGGGTTTAAACTTAAGTAGGGGTGACGCTATCAAATATTATAGCAGTGACAGAATCACTCAAATAATTGGAAATGGTTTAGCTTGCTTAATTGATGAAAAAACTGAATATAGAGATTTTTTTAATGATAATGAAATGGTTTTTTACAAAAATTTAAATGATTTATCAGAAAAAATATTAAAGATAGCTCAAGATGAAAAACTTAGAAAAAGTATTGCTGAAAAAGGGAAAGATAAATATATGAAATATTTTAATTCCAGTTTAGTTGCTGAATTTATAATTAAGAAAACTTTGAATATTACCAGTAAAAACAAATTTTTTTGGGAATCTTAGGTCTATGAAAATTTTTTATGGAAAAGCTGTATACGACAATAAAGAAATAAATGCAGCTATATCTGTATTAAAAAATAAATCTTTAACTCTAATTGACGGCCCATCAGTCAAGATTTTAGAAAAAAAAATATCTAGACTGTTTGGTAAGAAACACGGGCTCATGGTAAATTCAGGTTCATCAGCAAATCTTTTAGGATTGGCTTCTTTTGACTTAGAAAAAGGATCTGAAGTTATTACACCAACGTTAACTTTTTCAACTACTTTGGCTCCAATTTATCAACTTGGTTTAATACCTCATTTTATTGATGTAGATGAAAATACTTTCACCGCAAAAATTTCTCAAATAAAAAAGGCCATAAACAAAAAAACTAAGGCTATAATTATACCAAATTTACTTGGTAATGTTCCTGATTGGAAAGAAATATATAAAATTGCAAAAAATTACAAACTAAAAATAATTGAAGACTCTGCAGATACCATTGGTTACACAATTAATAAAAATCATTATGGAAAATACTCAGATGTAACAACTAATAGTATGTATGCTTCACATATCATAACTGGAGCAGGATTTGGAGGAATGGTTTGTTTTAATGATAAGAAACTTTATGATAAAGCTAAGTTACTTAGAGGTTGGGGAAGATCATCTGCAGTATTTAATGAGTCTGAAGGAATTCACAAGAGATTTAGTACAAAGGTTGATGGTGTCCCGTACGATGGAAAATATATATTTTCAGATATAGGATACAACTTTCTACCATCGGAAATAAGTGCTGCTTTTGCTTTAGAGCAATTAAAAAAACTACCTAAAAACATAGACAAAAGGGTTCACAATTTTAAAAAACTTAAAACTTTTTTTTCTAAATATCCGCATTTATTTGATCTACCAAGACAACAAAAAGATCTAAAAACACCATGGCTGGCATACCCTGTTATAATAAAAAAAAACTCAAAAATAAAACGTCAAATGTTGCAAATTTTCTTGGAGAAAAAAGGGGTACAAACAAGAACTATATTCACAGGAAATATTTTAAGACAACCGATTATGAAAAAAAGATTTTATAAAAAAGTTAATGATGCAGAAATCAACAGCAATAATGTAATGACTAATGGTATTTTAATTGGTTGTCATCACGGGTTAAATGATCGAGATTTAAATTATATTACAAAAAACTTTGAGTATTTTATAGAAAAAATTCAAAAATAATAATTAGTTTTATGATATATTTATTATTCAGAACTGATCGCATCGGAGATTTTTTAATGATCGCCCCGCTAATATCGTCCATCAAAAGAAATGACCTTAATTCTCAAATATATATAGTTGGATCAAAAAAAAATTTTGATTATCTTAATAAAAACACTTTAGTAGATAAAGTTTTTTTATTAAAATCTAATAACCTAATCAGTAAAATAAAATTATTTTTCGAATTAAGAAAATATAAAGTAGATACAATAATAGTAACAGATAAAAAAAATCGTTCTATTATTTTAAGTTTTTTTTTAAATGCAAATAAAAAAATACTTAATGTTTCAAAAAAAATTCAGAGTAAAATTATAAGTTTATTTTACAAAGATGTTTTTCTTGATAACGATAGTCTTGTTGATAAGCCTTTTAAAAACATTTTAAAAAATAACTGTGAAGCTTTGGGGTTTAATTTAGTCAATGATGATTTTCATTATTTACATGAAAATCAATATAAAAAATATTTTTTATCCAATACACTGTTAGATTTAGATAAATTAGAATATATAATTTTGCATTACGATGAAAAATGGGAAATTGAAAATTATGTAAAATCTTTTAAAAAGGCATATAACTTAACTCCTATATCAGCAAATTTTGAAATGATTTCAAAGTTTTTTTTAAAATTATCAAAAAAAACTAACAAGAGGATCATTATTACAACAGGGGCTATAAGTACTAGACTAGTAGAAATTTTAAAACTTAATTCGAAGTTAGTAGATAAAACTTTATATGAAATTACCACTGAAGATGTAAAAAGTTATCTAATAATTAATCAAGACTTTTTTTCCATGTCTCATTTAATCTCAAAATCCAAACTTTTTATAACTTGTCATGGTGCATTTACTCATATTGCTTCAAATTATAAAGTTAAAACTATTGATATAATAGAGAGGGAAAAATTAGCACACTATAGTAGAATAACAAATCATATGAGTAATCATAAACATCTGTACCGTGATAATTTCGATAATTTATCTGAAAATATTATTAGCAATTCATGAATTTTATTGAAAAATATAATCATAAAAAAAATGTTAGATATCCTTTTTTTAAAGAAACTTTAAAGTTATCTATGGAAAGAAAAGTTAAAGTTATTGTTGAAACTGGTACTTCTCGGGGGAAATCTAAGTTTTTGTTCTTCACTAAATTTAACTGGAAGGATGGCATGAGTACATTAATGTTCGCTGAATTTGCAAATTTAATAGGTGGAGAATTAAATACCTGCGATATTTCAGCTAAGAATATAAGTAACGCAAGAAATTTCACAAAAAAATTCCATCAAAATGTTAATTTTTCTATTCAAGATAGTGTTGTTTTTTTAAAAAATTTCAACAAACAAATTGATCTTTTGTATCTCGATTCATTTGATGGTCATAACGCAGAGCTCGCTTCCAAACATCAGCTTAAAGAATCAGAAGCTGTTATTGACAAATTGTCAAAAAATTCATTAGTTATTTTAGACGATAAAGGTGCCAAAACAATTTATTCAACTAGTTTTTTTATCAATAATGGTTTCAAAATCTTATTAGAAAGTAAAAGGCAAGTCTTGTTAAGCAAATCCTTATAACAAGTTAGAAATTTTTTCTAATCGCATATACGATTTTTTTAATAACATGGATTCTTGCAGTCCATTTAATCTACATAAATATTTTCTATAATTTACTTCTTTTTTTCTATTTATAAATATTCGAAAAAAAATTCTTATAATAGTCGGTGCAAAATATATAAGTGAAAATACTCTTCCAAAATGTTTGTTATAATAATAATATTTTGACCAAATAAAATGCCAAGTGTATAAATTTTCTAATTTCATTTTATCGTTAAAACTTTTTGTGCTGACTGCTTTACCTTTTTCATGAATTACTTTTATTGTGTTTAATTGATATGTTTTAAAACCTTTTTTTACTGCTCTTTTAGTATAATCAGTTTCTTCCCAGTATAAAAAGATATTGCTATCAAAACCTCCATTTTTATCAAATATTTTTTTATTAAAGAACATTGTTGATCCGTGAACATTATGTATTTCTTTTATCTTGTATTTTAAACTTGTTTGGTAATGTCCTCTTTTTGATGCATTTTTAAAGTGTGGTCCTATAACTGCAAACTTATCTTTAAGAATTTTTGCGTACTTATAAAAACTTAATAATGATGTTTTCTTAATACCGATTACATCAGGCTGTACAATCAAAAAGTATTCAGTTTTTATTATTTTAGATGCATAGTTAATTGATGAACCGTAACCTTCATTTTTTTTAAAATAAATTTTCACATTTTTTTTATTTTTAAAAATTTTTTTTAAATTACGATCTTTTGAATTATCTATAATTAGAATTTTTACCAAGGATGGTATGTTTTTTACAAATCTTTTAATCTTAATTGCACTTTTATATGCTATTAATACTATAGTTATTTCTTTTAAATTATTATTCATATTTTCATTTTACTTAATGGATTGTTTTTAAATAAATTTGTTTCTTTTATATATCGTCTAACCATTTCAGTAGATTTATGACCCGTCATTGCCATTATACCTCTTTCTTCAACACCTGATTCAGCCGCTGACGTGGCAAATCCAGATCTCAAGCTATGACCTGAATAATTAGAGCTATCCATCCCAGCTAGCTTTAGATACTCTTTTATGAGCAGGGCAACTGTTTGATCTGTCAATCTGTTATTAGATAAATTTGAACCTTTTGTAAATCTTCTAAATATTGATCCTTTAGTAATTTTAGATATATTAAGCCATTGTTTTAACGATATAACGGGACAATATAATTCATTTTCAAAGTAGGGTAGAGCTTTGATAAAACCTTCTCCAAATTGATCAGTTTTTGATTTTTTTACTGTAATTTTAACACCTTCATAGACAAATTCTAAATCATCGACATCTAGCGACACAATTTCATTTCTTCTAAAACCACCAGAAAAACCTATTAATATTATTGTTTTATCTCTTAATTTTTTAATATCTTCGATTTTTTGTTGATTAATAACATCAATTATTGCTTTTAAGTCTCTGATTAATAATGGTTTTTTTCCTTTTTGAATTGTTCCTTTTCTTCGCTTAATGCCCATTAAATTTTCAATTATCAATGGGTGTTTAATGTCTAGATAATGTCCTTTCATTTTATGAATGACACCAATTGAAACTAATCTGCGCTTAATTGTAGAGATTTTGATATCTTTTGTAGAAAGGTGCGTTAGATATAGTGATACTATTTTAGGATCAGATGGTAAATTTTTAAAATCATTTTGAACACAAAATAAACTAAAATCTTTAAAATCTGATTTGTATGCTCTTACTGTATTTTTAGCTTTAGAGTTTTGTAAATTGATTAATGTTTCTTCTTGTAAGGCTTTTATGTCTGTAACTATATTGCTCATTTAACCTCTATTACTATTGATAACCATTAATTATCGTTAGTAATATAATAGATGAATTTTAGTGTCAAGTGTTTAAATTAAGAACATGTTTGAAATTCGTAAAAAATTACTTTTAGATCGTGGACCAAGCTGGCCAGACTACGACAAGGCTGAGCCATTTATGATAAGATACTATTTACTTTTTCGTAAAAGACCTAAGTGGTTCCCCTTCAATATTCTCATTCATAAGATTTTAAAGAGCGATCTAGGTGATTTGCATGATCATTATTGGTCTTACATAACAATTATTCTTAAAGGCGGGTATTGGGAAACCAATAAAAATGGCACTTTCTGGAGGGGTCCAGGCTATATTGGCTATAGAAATAGAACGGATACACATAGTTTGAAGTTAATAGAGGAAAAACCCGCATGGACATTGATGTTTGTTGGACCAAATAAAGGATCCAAACAACATGCAAAATATAAAAAATGAAGCTAAAACGCCCGTCAAATATAGATTCTATTGGGACTAAGTTTCAAGAAAAAGTATGGAATTATCTAAAATCCATACCTAGAGGGAAAACAAAAACCTATAAACAAGTTGCAAAAGGCATAAATAGACCTAAATCAATAAGAGCTGTAGCTAATGCTATTGGTAAAAACCCCTATCCACCAAAAATACCTTGTCACAGAGTTGTACGATCAGATGGGTCTCTTGGTGGTTACTCAGGTAAAGGAGGCATAAAAAGAAAAAAATTACTGCTTAAAAGTGAAGGTATTATCATCTAGAATTGTTATTTGACGGGCGTTTTAGTTGATTAAGCCCTATTTACTCTATTTTTTTTTTACACACCGCTAAGTTGTAGCATTAAACCTCAAATTCAAAAAAAAACGATATCTATGGCCTTTTAAACGGTATATTCCTAGACTGCAGGTCTCTAGAAACCGCACTGTTAAACACTTCTAGATTGACTAATATGGTTGACATTAAACAATTATTTAGTCACATAAAACCTTTATTTTATGGGATTTATTAACTTATTTGTATTTTTTTAATAATTGTTAACCATTTCTTGATAATCTTATCTTTTATTATTGTTAATTGACGGGCTATTTGGAGAATTATCTTATTATCAGTAAGTATTACTTACCTTTAAATTAACTAATTACATTAATAATATTACATAACTCACTGTATTTATTGAAAATACTTAAGACTATAAAATACTACAATTGGTATAGTTATAAAGGACATTACTGTTGAAGCTACTATAACACTAGCAACACTATCCACCACTTTTTTTTCTGAGTACATAGATCCTACTAAATAGGTTAACACAGCACTAGGCATACATGACTGTATTAAAAGTACACCAGCCGCAAATCCATCCAAATTAAAGATTTTAATTAAGCCAAAACCTATTAAAGGACCTATAATTACTCTTACAGCTCCTAGAATTGATGCATGAGTCCATGAAACTACCTTTAGACGAGATAAGGCTATACCCAAGGACATTAAAACCAGAAATATAGTAGCGTATGTAAGTAGGAAAGTCGTATTTTCTAAATAACCTGGTACATCCCATTCAAAATATAAAAAAATAACAGAAACTACTATTCCATAAACTGGCACATTCTTAATTAGTATTTCTAACGAAAAGCTTTTTTTTGCTAATAAAACACCAAGAGTAAAGTGAAGAAGAATAACTACAGAAGCAATTGCAGACGCTACCCCTAGCCCAGCTGTTCCATATGCAAATAAGCAAATTGGAATCCCCATGTTTCCTGTGTTTGGTAAAATTAGTGGTGGAAGTTCACTTATAAAATCTTTTTTTAGTATAAATAAAAATAAAATTCCCACAAGAGAAAACCCTGCAATTATAACTAATGCATAAATAAAAAATTCAGTGAAAACACTTAGAGTTACACCTGTAGTTGTTATTGTGTAAAAAATCATTGCTGGAGTACCGACGTTACCAGCAAAAGTGGTTATAAAGTCTGTGTTGATATCTGGGTTTTTTTTTCCGAGGTAATAGCCTATTCCGATAACAAAAAATACAGGTACTATTACGTCTATGAGTTTGAGGTAGAGCTCCATTAAGCTCTTACATCAGATTTACTAGGTTTTCTCAACTTATTTTTAAAATTAATGGCTGTTTCAAATTCCATTAAACGCCTGTAAATAGATCTTAATTCAGTAATCCTAGTCCAGTTTTGTAAAAAGAGAGAAAAACTACTTTGAACTTCTCTAAAAGCACTTGATGTTTGAATTAAGATTCCAAGCGTCATTGCACCAGTAAAAAGGCCTGGACCCATTAACACATATGGAACAATGATCATTGATTGATTGTACATAATTAACCAAAGATCAAAATAACCATAGTGCAAAAACAGTCTGTGGTAATTTAATTTTATTCCAGTGAATAACTGAAGAATAGTTGGAGCTTGCGCATAATTTCTTCTATCATCTTCTGCATAAACTAACTCTTTTCTGAAAGCAGCTTCTACTTTTTGATTGTTATATTCTAATCCAGGAAGTTTAATACCAACAATCCAGCTTATCAAAAGTCCTCCTAAACTAGCGGTTAATGATACCCAAACTAAAGAACCTGAAATATCTTTAAAAAAAGGAATTATTACATTAGATGAAAGACCCCATAAAATTGGAATAAATGCAATTAAAAGCATTAATGCTCTAACTATTTGCAATCCTAAGCTTTCAACAATTTTGGCAAAATTCATTGCATCTTCTTGAATACGTTGAGATGCACCCTCCACTTTTGCATCAATAGCTCTCCAATAAGGCATATAAGAAAATGTCATCGCCTCTCTCCATCTAAAAGCCCATAATCGAGTAAAATAATTAGTAACTGTATAAATTATCACATAAGGAATAGCTAACTTCATAAATAAAATTAGCCCATCATAAAATTCAGCTATATCACGTTTTGCAGCATCTTGAAGAAGGTCATAAAAACCTTTGTACCACTCGTTGATTTTAACATCAATAAATGTTTGGGCTAATAAAGAAAGAATTATAAATACAGAACCACCCCAAGACCACAACAACCATTTTTTATCCGTAAAAAAACTACGCCACATAATTAATTTTTAAGAAAATTGTCTGCATAAGATTTCATAACAAATTCTTTTTTCTTAGGTTCTATTAAAGTATAAGAAATATCATTTGATTTAGCGTAATCAATTGCTTGTTCTTTGGTAGTAAATTTAAGAATTACTTCATCAAGGGTATCTGTAGAACTTTCCCAGCCCATTAATGGATTTGTAGCAGTATCTTTAGTTACGAATTCTAAAACCCATTTTTTCAGTTTCCCCCTACCCGATTGCATAGCTGTTTTAGTTGGAATATAAATTTTTGCTTTTTTCATGAATTTATGAAATTGGTAATTTGCATATTTGGCCAGAAAATTCTTTATTATCAATTTTAATTTGGAATATTTGACCTAAATTCCAAAAACCCCTATTTATCATGGCAATACCAACAACTTTATTAAATTTTGGAGAAAAACCAGCTGATCTGAGAACACCAATAACACTTTTTTCATTAATTAATGGTACTTCCTGGGTTAGGCTTATTAATTTAGTGTCAATTTTTACGCCCATTAATTTTTTTTTAACCCCTTCTGCTTTGATCTTTTTTAATTTTTCTTTACCTAAAAACACTATATCTGATTCTATGTTAACATATTTATCAAAACCACATTCTAACGGATTATCCCCAATATCCATATCATTACCATACGACAATAAACCACCTTCAATTCTTTCTATTAAATTAGGTGTTCCAGGTTTTAAATTGAATTCCTTTCCAATTTTAAAAAAAAGGTCATAAAGTTCTATTCCAGCTTTAGAGTTTTCAATATGAATTTCAAAACCTCCTTGTTTAGAGTAACCAGATCTTGATATTAAAAATTTATTTTGATCATAATTATAAAAATCAAAATTAAAAAACTTTAAATTTCTTATTTTTTCACCAAAAACCTTTGCCATTAAATCAAAAGACTTTGGCCCTTGTATAGCCAATGTATCAATATTAGCTTCAAAAATTTTAACGTTAAATTTTTTTGCTGACGCTATACCTTTTGCAAACAACACTACGTCTGAATCTGCTATACAAATTCTCCATTTATTTTCATTTAATTTATAAATTAGAGGATCATTAATTAAGCCACCTTCTGCGTCTACTAATGGTGCATAATAACATCCACCTACTTTCGAATTAGATAAATCTCTGCATGTCATGAGTTGGACTAACTTTGTTGAGTCTTCTCCAGAAATTTCAATTTCTCTTTGAACAGAAACATCCCAAAGTTGAACATGCTCTATCAAATGTTTATATTCTTCTTCTAAAGATGAAAAAAAAGTAGGTAACAGCATATGATTGTAAACTGTATAGCCTTTTACTCCCTGTTGTTCTATTCGAGACGTGAAAGGTGTGCTTCTTAAACGTCTTGATTTAGTTATTATAAAATTTTTCATCTTTTAATAAACTCAGCAATTTTTTCTCGCATTTTAAAAGCATTTTCAAGCATTATCATGTGACCACAGTTTTTTATGATGTGGATTTTCGAATTAGGAATTAGTGCTGCAAATTTTTTACCTTGTTCAACTTTAACCATTTTATCAATTTCTCCAAAAATAAAAAAAGATGGACATACAATTTTTTTAACAGCTTTTATTCCATTTTTATAATTATTACATGCTATTAAATCAACTGCTAAAATTTCTCTCACCTCTCTAGATGAGTTTAATATTTTTTGTAAAGGATTGCCTCCGATAAATTGTTTTGAGTTGCCATAAGCCCATTTCATCATTAAATTTAAAGATTCTAAATCACCAGAAAGAGCAAGATCAATAAGATTTTTGTTCACTGGAATTTCATAAGATCCAGCTATAAAAATTATTTTTTTTAATCCTGATGAATAATTATACGCATATTCTAGTGCTACCAAACAACCTTGTGAGTGACCAACTAATAAAAAGTCTTTTATGTTTAGATTAAGAATTACTTTATTTAGCCATTCTGCCATATCTTCAATTGATTTTAAACTTTCACCTTCGGAGTTACCATGTCCAGGCAAATCTAAAGCAAAAACATTATATTTTTGATCTGTTAAATATTCAGCAGTCAATGACCAAACTATATGTGATTGTCCACTTCCATGTAAAAGTATTATTGATTGCTTTTGACTGTCAAAAGTTTCTCCAGTGTTCATTGTAAAAACTTTGTTATTATTGACTAATAGATTCAATTTTATCCTTTTTTAAGATTTAAAATTATTTATCTTTCCACTTGGGACTTCTTTTTTCAATAAAAGCTTCTATACCTTCTTCTGCATCAAGTTTTAACATATTTTTTACCATGACATTTGAAGCATAATCGTAAGCTTTTGACAAAGTCATATCAATTTGTTTATAAAATGCTTCTTTACCAATTTTTAAAGTCATAGATGATTTTTTTGATATTTTAAGTGCCATTTCTAAGGTATAATTATGTAGTAAAGAGTCATCAACAGCCTTATTTATTAGTCCAACTTTTTCAGCTTTATCTGCTGAAACAAGTTCTCCAGTCAAGAGCATTTCCATAGAATTTTTGTTAGATATGTTTCTTGATAAAGCAACCATTGGTGTTGAACAAAAAAGACCAATATTAACTCCAGGTGTCGCAAAACTAGCTGATTTTCCTGCGTAAGCTAAATCGCAACTAGCGATCAATTGACAACCAGCAGCTGTTGCTACACCAGCCACTTGAGCGATAACTGGCTTAGGATTATCTATTATTGATTGCATTAAAGCTGAACACTGCGTCATAATTTTTTTAAAATAATTTTTCCCCTTATCATTATTCAAGAAACCAGCCTTAAGTTCCTTTAAATCATGACCTGCAGAAAAAGAAGGTCCTTCTGCAGAAATTATAATTACTCTTACATTTTTATCAGTTTTTGCTTTATCCAAAGACGTCTGAATTTTCAACATCATTTCCTTTGATAAGACATTATGATTATTTGGATTATTTAATGTAACATAAAAAATTCCACTAGAAGCTAATGAGAGTTTTACTAAATCATTGTTGTTATCTAAATTCATAAATTTTAATTAATAATTATCTCTACTTCACTTGATAATGAATTAGCTATAAAGCAGTATCTATGTGCTCTATCTTGAACTTCTTTCATTTTAGTACCATTGACTGAAAAACTGTCAGAAAATTCAACTTTTGGATTTAATTCAATTTTTGTAACTGACATTAAATTTTTAGAATTTTTACCAAGAGTAGCTATTGCACTATCTTTATAGCTTATTAGAGGCCATTTCATTTTTACTGCTAATGCCAAAAAAGTCATCATGTGACAACTGCTTAAAGAGGCAGCTAATGTTTGTTCTGGATTGCTATTTAGTTCATCACCCTTCCAATCGGGCGCAGAGTCTCCAGTAATTTTTATTTTAGGTGTAAAAATAATATCGTGTTTGTTAGAATAGTTTCCAGGAGTCATTTTTCCTTTTCCTAATTTCCATATTAAATCTATAAATATTTTAGACATACTTAAATTTAGTTTAAATGTTTAGCTTTCTTTCGAAGTTCAAATTTTTGTATTTTACCTGTAGATGTTTTTGGAAGGGTGCAAAATTCAACTTTTTTTGGAACCTTAAAACTAGCAAGTGTTTCTTTACAAAAAGAAATTAATTCTTGTTCTGTCACCAGTTTATCTTTAACTATTTCAATAAAAGCACAAGGAACTTCTCCCCACTTATCATCAGGTTTAGCAACAACTGCAGCAATAGAAACTGAAGGATGTTTAGCTAAAGTGTTTTCAATTTCAATTGATGATATATTTTCTCCACCAGAAATTATTATATCTTTGGATCTATCTTGAATTTTAATGTATCCATCAGGGTGCATTACAGCTAAATCTCCTGTATGAAACCAGCCACCTTTTGTAGCCTTATCAGTAGCGTCTTTATCTTTAAAATAACCTTTCATCACTATATTTCCTCTAATCATAATCTCTCCTATTGTTTTGGCGTCTTTAGGTACATTTAACATTGTTTCGGGGTTCATGACTGTTACACCTTCAGTGTTAGGGTATCTTACTCCTTGTCTCGCTTTTATTTCATTTATCTTATCCTCATCAAACTCATTCCAGCTTTCATTCCATGCACATTGAGTTACATGACCATATGTTTCAGTAAGACCATAAACATGCATAACTTCAAACCCAAGAGCTTTCATTTTTTTAAAAATTATACTAGGTGGTGGAGCTCCTGCAGTTAACACAAATATTTTTTGTTTTAATTTTTTTTTAACAGTTTCGGGTGAGCTTGTTATCATATTTAAAATAATTGGAGCACCGCCAAAATGAGTAATGTTATATTTTTCGATTAATTCAAAAATTTTTTTTACGTCAATATTTCGTAGACAAATTGTTCTACCGTTCAACATTGGAACTGTCCAAGGGTAACACCATCCATTACAATGAAACATTGGAACAATAGTTAAAAAATTCAACCCATTTGGCATATTCCAGGCAGTAGAACTACCAGTTGACATTAAGTAAGCACCTCTATGATGATACACAACACCTTTAGGATTCCCCGTAGTCCCAGAAGTATAACTTAGTGAAATAGCTTCCCACTCGTCATCAGGCATTTTCCAGTTAAAATTTTCATCCCCAGTATTTAAAAATTTCTCGTATTCTAAATCACCAATTTTTTCTAACTTAGACTGATCGGCATATTCATCATTAATATCAATTATAGTAATTTTTTTCTTTAAAGAAATTAATGCTTTTTTTACTTCTACATGAAGCTGCCTATCCACAACTAGAACTTTTGCTTCACTATGCTCTAAGATGTATAAAATTGTCTTGGCATCCAATCTTATATTGATAGTATTTAATACAGCACCAGTCATAGGAACAGAATAATGAGCTTCGAAAATTTCTGGTGTGTTAAAAGCTAAAAAAGATACAGTGTCACCTTTTTTAATACCAATTTTAACAAGTGCACTTGCAAACTTGACACATCTTTTATAGACATCGATCCAGGTATACTTTCTATTTTCATAGACTAAAGCTTCATAATTTGGGTATATATCTTTTGCCCTGTCTAAAAATGATAATGGAGAAAGTGGAACAAAGTTTGCTTTATTTTTATTTAAATTCGTTTCGTAAGGGTTCATCTTAATTAAATTTTGCGTTCATTATAGTATCACTTCCAGATAAAGCAGAATTAAAATGAGTTTCAATTCTAGGTAAGATCTTATTGTAAAAATACTTACTAGTATTTATTTTCTCTTCATAGAAGTTTTTATTATCTGCTAATTTATCTAAACTAACTTTAGTTATTTTGAACCAAGAAAAACCAAGAGATACGTAGCCTAGAATCTTCAAGAAGTCATTACACGCAGAACTAACATCATCTTTTTTATCTTTATTTTTATTTTCAAGCCATCTAGTAAATTCTTCTAGATACTTGAGATTTTTTTCCAATATCTTAGAAAATGTTTTTAATTCGATTGCGCCATTATCATCTTTGATTTCATTTCTTATTATTAATATAAAATCAGATAAAATTTTATTGTTCAAAACTTTTCTAAAAACTAAATCTATGGCTTGAACAGAATTTGTGCCCTCATATATTGGCGTTATTCTGTTATCTCTGTAGAGTTGCTCTATGCCTTGATCTTTGGTGTAACCGTATCCACCAAATACTTGTATTGCTTCGTTTGTTATTTCTACCCCCATATCTGTAAAAAATGACTTTATAACTGGTGTTAATAATGAAATTAAATCTTCTGCATTTTTTCTAATTCTATCATTTGAATGGTTTAAACTCACATCTACATGCTGAGAAAGCCAAAAAGCTAAAGATCTTTGTCCTTCGATAATTGACTTCATATTTAAAAGGCTTCTTCTTATATCCGCATGTTTTATTATTTCGTCAGTTTTATTATCTAAATTGTTATTTGCCTTACCTTGTTTTCTCTCCTTAGAGTATGCTAATGAGTTTTGATAAGCTGTCTCTGCGATTCCAAGCCCTTGTATTCCAACAATAATTCTTTCTAAATTCATCATTGTAAACATTGAGTTTAATCCTTTGTTTTCTTTTCCAATAAGAAAACCTTTTGCATTATCAAAATTTAACACACACGTTGGAGAACCTTTTATACCCATCTTAGATTCTATGGATAAAGTTTTTACATTATTTCTTGCACCTACTGTTCCATCTTTGTTAATATTAAATTTTGGGACTAAGAATAAGCTAATACCTTTTGTTCCTAGGGGTCCACCTGGGATTTTTGCTAATACTAGATGAATAATGTTTTCTGTTAAATCATGATCTCCAGATGTAATAAATATTTTTTGACCCGTAAGAATAAAAGTACCATCTGTTTGTCTAACTGCTTTTGTTTTAATCAATCCTAAATCAGTTCCACATTGAGACTCCGTTAAACACATTGTCCCACTCCACTTTCCTTCTACGATTTTTGGAAGAAATATCTTTTTAATTTCTTCATTTGCATGATGAAGAATACAGTTATAGGCACCTATACTTAATTCACTGTAGAGTTTGAAGGATAAACTAGCTGAAGATAACATTTCTTCAAAAAATGTACTAACTGTTTTAGGCATCCCTTGACCACCGTACTTTGGGTCACAAGATAAAGACGTCCATCCATCATTGATGAATCTTTTATATGCTTCTTTATAACCTGGTGGAGATCTAACAATTCCATTTTCATAAACGCATGGACTTTCATCACCTATTTTAGCTAGTGGGTGGATAATTTCTTGATTAATTTTTGCTGCTTGCTCTAAGATATCATTTACTAAATCAGGATTTACTTCTTTAAATTTTTCAATTTCATTATAATGTTTGTTATCTTTTAGATGTTTAAATAAAAACATCATTTCTTCAACAGGAGGATTATAAATAGTCATGATTAATTAATTAATGGTTTACTTGTTTTTAATGTATGAATAATTCTTTCTTGCGTTTTATTTTTTGAAATTAACCTCATAAAACTCTCTAGTTCTAAATTATACAAATCATCTTCCGTTAAAGACTTGTTTAAATTTGTTTTACCACCACTTAAAACATACGCTAATTCTTTTCCCACTACTAACCCATGTTCTAATATTTTTTTTTCTTCGTATAGTTTATCTAATATTTTATGCATTTTCTCTCTAACAGTATTGCCTGACAACTTAAAGGTGTATTTACTTGGTGGCCTAAAATCTTTGTTACTTTCCACTAACTTTTTGGCCTCAATAAGCAAATTGTTTCGATTCATTATCTTTTTATCTTTTTTAGTTAAAAATAATAATGGTAAAGCTTCATCGGGTGAAGAAGCTGTTTTACCATATCCTATAATGTCAAAAACTTTAAGTGGTGCATAATCAGGGTCATTTTGCCCATTTTTTGTTTGAGACCATCTCCAAAGCATTTCTTTGCAACCCCCACCACCAGGAATTAAACCAACTATTGTCTCAACTAAGCCAATAACGATATTAGTGTGAGAAACTACAAAGTTACTTTGTAGTAAAACTTCTGCTCCACCTCCTAAAGTTAAACCAGAAGGTGCTGATATTACAGGTTTATCACAAAATTTAAGGTGTTTGCATGTTTCTTGAAAGTATTTGATAAATTTTTCTATAGATTTGAAATCTTTATTTTTAACAAAATCCATTACATAATTAAGATTTACGCCAGCAGAAAATTGCATACTTTCGTTAATTATTATTAATGGTTTGTCTGTAGCTTTTTTCAGAGCGTCCATTGAATCATAGTCTAAAGCATTAGCTTTTGTTGTAAACTCCACAATATTATAATCATTGAATTTATAAATCTTGGCGGAATTATTTACATCTAGGCTAACAGCAATTTTTTTTTCCTTACCTAATGTTGCAATATTTGTGTATTTTTGTCTTTCACCGTAAAAATCTTCATTTTTAGTTTTTGATAAATTTCTTAAGAAATTATTTCCATCAAAATTATCAACTTTATTAAAAAAGTTTTTCACTCCTATTTCTTCAAGCATTTCAAAAGGACCTTTAGACCAATTAAAGCCTAGCCTCATTGCTTCATCAATATCATTAAATTCTTTGGTTATTTCAGGTACTAGTGAAGAGGAATATTTAATTATTTTGGAAAGAACAGACCAAGCATATTCCCCGTATTTGTCATCTCTATTAATTAATTCACTCAAATTCACTTTATCTAATTTAAGATCGATCTTCTTACTTACTGAGTAATCACCTGTTTCAAGATTAATTGCTTCCATAACTTTAATCATCCCAGTTTTATTCATTCTGTAAAAACCTCCTTTGCCTTTTCTACCCGTATAGCCTGTTTGAATTAATTGATTTATTAATGGAATTTCTTTTGCTACTAAATGAAACTCATCAGATTCTGGAAGTTCTTTAATAAAACTTTTTAAAACATCTGCCATCAAATCAATTCCTATTAAATCATATAAACCAAACACACCTGTCTTTGGTATACCCATAGGTCTTCCAAATATTGTATCCGCTTCTTCTATAGAAAGTTTCATTTTAAATGCTTCGGTCATTGCAACTTGCATAGCGTATACACCGACTCTGTTTCCTAAAAAACCTGGAGTATCATTGCAAATAATAGCACCTTTACCTAATTCATTTTCACAAAACTCTTTTAGCTTATTAATTTTTTTAAGATCACTATTTTTGCTTTTGACTATTTCTAAAAGACCCATATACCTAACTGGATTAAAAAAGTGAGTTATACAAAAATCTTTTTTTTCATCATTAGTTAAATGTTCTGACAAAACTTTAATAGGAATTGATGATGTGTTAGAAGATACAATTGCTCCATCTTTTCTTTCATTAAATATTTTTTTATAAATTTGATGCTTAATATCAATTCTCTCAACAACAGCTTCGACAATCCAATCAGCATCTTTAACTACATTAAAATTTTCATTTATGTTGCCAACTTTGATATTATTAATTTTAGATTTATCGAGTAATAAAGGAGGTTTAGACTTATAAATTTTTTCTCTAGCTTTTTCAGAAATTTCTGTTTTTAAATCAAGTAAAGTTACAGGTACATTTGCGTTACATAGATGAGCTGCAATTCCACTGCCCATAGTTCCGGAACCTATTATTACAACTTTTTTTATATCCATATCGAATTGGTCGGGGCGGCAGGATTTGAACCTGCGACCCTCTGGTCCCAAACCAGATGCGCTACCAGGCTGCGCTACGCCCCGATCGACTGTTTTTATAGGTTAATTATACCTTTTTGGCAATTGAAAGATGAGCCCTATAGAAGTAAATAGTACTTATGATCCAACATATTACTAAACCATTTAAAGATTTTTTTAGACTAGAGGCTTCCTCAGGAATAGTTCTTTTGATTGCAGCAATTCTAGCTTTGATAATAAGTAACGGATCATACAGTGAAGATTACTTTTTTATATTAAAAAAATACATAACACTTGGTACTGAAAGTTTTGGACTCAAACTAAGCGTGCTACACTGGATTAATGACGTATTAATGGCAGTATTTTTCTTTTTTGTTTCTTTAGAAATTAAAAGAGAGTTTTTACAAGGCGAGCTTTCAAACCCTAAACAAGCTTTGCTTCCTATTATTGGTGCAGTAGGAGGAATGGTTGTACCAGCTTTATTTTATATATTTATAAATTATTCAGATAGTGCTACTTTAAGAGGATGGGCAATCCCATCAGCAACTGATATTGCATTTTCATTAGGTGTATTATCACTTTTAGGAAAAAGAGTTCCAGTTTCTTTAAAAGTTTTTTTAACAGCTCTTGCGATAATAGATGACTTGGGTGCAATTGTTATTATAGCGTTTTTCTACTCTGGAAACATTCAGGCAATGTATTTAGTTTTAATGTTAATTTCGTTAATTATATTAATTGCCTTAAATAAATATAAAGTTACAAATTTTTTACCTTATTTAATTGTGGGAATATTTTTATGGGATTTTACTCATCAATCAGGTATCCACGCTACAATAGCTGGAGTTCTTTTAGCTTTGACCATACCTCATAATATAAAAGAAAACAAAAAATCACTACTTTTAAAATTAGAACACAGTTTATCCCCTTATGTTGCTTTTGGAATCATGCCGTTATTTGCATTTGCGAATGCAGGTGTATCTCTTGAGGGATTAACTTTTGCGACTTTATTAAATCCAGTACCCCTAGGTATTGTTATGGGATTATTTTTTGGTAAACAAATTGGCGTATTTGCTTTATCCTATATTTCAGTAAAATTGAAATTTGCGGATAAACCTAATAATGCTACATGGCCAGCTTTTTACGCTGTATCAATATTAACTGGAATTGGTTTCACGATGAGCTTATTTGTGGGAAATTTAGCTTTTGCTAACAACATAGAATACATTGATGGTGTTAAAATTGGTGTTCTAGCTGGATCTTTGCTCTCAACACTGTTTGGCTACATTTTATTATTAATTTTTTCAAAAAAATGATAAATCCAAAAATCATTCAAATAGCATCAAATACAAAGCATTATGGTTTAAAAAACATTTTTACCCATAAAACATCTATTAAAAATTCTTTGTGTGGTGATAAAATTAAAATTGAATTAATTGCGAACAAGATTAAAGTTAATTCAATGAGATATGAAACAGAAGCTTGTGTTTTATGTGAAGCATCAGCTAGCCTAATAGCAAATAAAATTAAAAATTATTCCTTAAGGAAATTAAAAAAAGACATTAAAACGCTGAAGGAGAGCATTAATGATAATGCCTCTAATTTACCAAAAAAATTTAAGCAATTTAAGTATTTAACTAATAAAAACAGTATAGATAGGAAAAAATGCGTCATACTACCACTTGATGCTTTAATAAAAGCTTTTAAGTTTTAAAATTATGAAAAAAACTATAATAATATTAATCATTATGTTTGGTTTATTTAACAAAGTATCTGCCAATTACACAAACTTAGCTTATGATTTTAATTTCACAAGTATTGAAGGAAAAGCCATTAAATTAAATGAATTTAAAAATAGTGTTATAGTAGTTGTAAACGTAGCAAGTAGATGTGGATTTACAAATCAATATGAAGATTTACAGAATCTTTGGATGAATTATAAAGATAAAAATTTGATAGTACTGGGAATACCAACGAATGATTTTAAACAAGAACCAGGATCTAATAACGATATCAAAGATTTTTGTGAAACAAACTTTAATATAAGTTTTCCAATAAGTGAAAAGGTAAATGTTATAGGAAATAATTCTCATCCCTTCTATAAATGGGCAAAGGATAATCATGGAAAAGCAGCAGTTCCAAAATGGAATTTTCATAAAATAATTATTGGTAAAAATGGAAAAGTTGCTGATACCTTTTCTTCAATTACAAAGCCTTCATCAAAAAAATTTATAAGAACTATTGAAGAAATAATTAAAAATTAAAACTCATCCCATCATAAGCTGGCAAAATTTTAGAAGGCAATTTTTTTTTAAGATATATGTAGTCTAAATCAACATGTAAATTAGTTAAAATAGTTTTTTTTGGCTTAATCAAACTTACTAATTTTAATGCATCGTCATAATTAAAATGAGATGGGTGTTTATTTATTCTCAAACAATCTATAATCAAACATTCTAAGCCTAGTAAATTTTGTAAGGAAGTTTTGGGAATTCCATTACAATCACTTATATAAGCTATTTTGTTAAAAACAAATCCAGTTGCTTTAATCAATCCATGAATTACGTCAAAAGCTTTTATAGAAAGAACGTTTTTATTTTTTATAATTTCAAAATTATTCTTTATTATATGTGTTTTCATAATTGGCACATATCCGTCTTTTGGTAAAAAACAAAAAGTGTATTTTTGTCTTAACTCATTTATTGTTCTCTTACTTCCATAAACTGGAATTTTTTTTTTATTTTTCCAAAAAAAAGGTCTCATCTCAAAAATTCCTGAAGTTTGATCAGCATGTTCATGCGTGTAAATAATAGCGTCTAATGATTTAATCTTATTTTTTAAAAACTGACTTTTAATATCAGGTGAAGTATCAATAAGAACGGATAAATCCTTAAATTGAATATGTGCACAGCACCTGGAACGAACATTTTTTTTATTTTTACTAAGTTTTCCGTTGTAATTTGTAATCCAAGGAGTTCCTAAAGAACTACCACAACCTAATATAGTAAATTTATTCATCAATTGAGCTTACCAAAAAGATTAAAAAAATTTTGACTGGTTTGATGAGCAAATGAGATATAAGAAACATTTTTTAATTTAGATAGAAACTCTAATGTATGGATTATAAAACTTGGTTCATTTGGTTTTCCACGCAAAGGAACTGGTGCCAGATATGGAGAGTCAGTTTCAACTAAAATTTTGTTATTGGGAATTAATTTAAACGTTTCGGCTAATTCTTGGGAATTTTTGAAAGTAACAACACCACTTGCAGAAATGAAAGCACCTAGATCTATTAGATCAAAAGCAAATTTTTTTGATCCAGTAAAGCAATGTATCAAAATTTTAAAATCTTTTTTTTTTTTTTCTTCTTTTAAAATTTTTAACGTTTCACTTTCAGCAGACCTAGTGTGCACAATTAAAGTTTTTTTTGTTTCTTGAGCAGCATAAATATGTTCTTTGAAAGAATTCATTTGTGCAACTTTTTCAGAATGATTGTAATAAAAATCTAAACCAGTTTCACCAATCCCTATAATTTTTTTACTTTTTTTAGTTTTATTAACTATGTCTTCTGAATTTAAATTTAAATGATTTTTTACTTCATGAGGATGTATACCATATGTACCGTAAACACATTTATAATTTTTAACAATATTTAAAATTTTTTCATAACTTTTGTCTTCGGTTGAAATTGTTAAAAGAAATTCAACTCCATCTTTATTAGCTCTTTTTATTGTTTCATCTAAGGAATCAAACAAAGGGCTGTAAGTTAAGTGGCAGTGTGAATCAATTATCATTTTCAACCTTTTTAAATAAAATTTCTAGATTTTTCAACTCGATATCATGTTGAATTATATCATTCTTAATTATTGAATCTATTTTGATGTTTGATGAGTTTATGTTCATCATTTCTAAAATTTTTCCTGTTGCCAGAGGTATAACAGGGTTTAATAAAATACTAATATTTTTAATTTGTTCCGAAATTACATATAGAATTGTTTCCATCCTTAGTAAATCTTTTTTCTTTACAGACCATGGTTCAGAATCATTGAAATACTTATTAGCATCAAAAGAAAAGCTAACAACTAGCTTTATGTACTCATTTAAATTTTGTGAGTTAATTAATTTAACCAAATTGGGCAAATTATCTTTTAAATTATTTATTAATTTATTGTCTTGTTCACTTAATTTTCCTCCTTTTGGAATTTTATTTGAACAATTTTTTTTAATAAAAGAAAATACTCGTTGACATAAATTCCCATAATTATTTGCTAAATCATTGTTTATACAATTTTTTAAATTTTCCATTGAAATACTTCCATCATTTCCTAGAGAAACTTCTTTGATAAGGTAATATCTTAATTGATCTATTCCATAATTTTTTACAATTTCTAAAGGATCTAAAATATTACCGAGTGATTTTGACATCTTTTTATCTTCAGATAAAATCCAGCCATGTCCGAAAACTTTTTTTGGAAGTGGAAGTTTCGCTGCTAGTAAAAATGCAGGCCAATAAATTGCATGAAATCTTAGTATATCTTTTCCAATTATATGAACATCAGCTGGCCAAAATTTCTTATATGTTTTGTTATTTGTATCTGGAAAATTTATTGCACTTAAGTAATTAGTTAATGCATCTAACCATACATAAATTACATGTTTATTATTATTAGGAACAGGTATGCCCCAAGTAAATGATGTGCGACTTACAGATAAATCTTTTAACCCTTTTTTTACAAAATTAACGACTTCACTTTTTCTTGAAGAAGGAGATATAAAATTAACGTTACTTTGGTAATGATTTAATAATTTTTCTCCCCAAGCCGATAATTTAAAAAAATACGACTCTTCTTCAACCCAATCTACTGAAGAACCAGAGGATTTGGCAATTTTTCTACCATCTAAAACCTCAATTTCATCTTCGTCGTAATATGCTTCGTCAGAAACAGAGTACCAGCCGCTATACTTACCTAAATATATATCACCAGATTCAACTAAACTCTTCCATATTTCTGTAACTGATTTTTTGTGTCTTTTTTCGGTAGTACGAATAAAATCATCATTAGATAAATTTAAAACTTTTGTTAATTCTTTAAATTTATTAGATAATTCATCACAAAAAATTTGAGGGCCCTTTTTATTTTTTTCTGCTTCTCTTTGAATTTTTAGGCCGTGCTCATCTGTACCAGTTAAAAACAAAACATCGTAACCTTCTAATCTTTTAAATCTAGCAAATATATCTGCAACTATACTGGAATATGCATGACCCATGTGCGGTTTTCCCGAGGGATAATAAATTGGAGTTGTAATATAAAAACTTTTATCCATTAGTTAATTTACTTTTTATAGAATTAATTAGTGAGTTTTGACTCAAATTATATGCAACAAACTTATTAATATTATTTATTACGTAAGTTTTATTATCATAAATTTCATCAAGACTGTAAACTTTACTTATATATAAATTATAGAAATAGTATTCAGTAAGAAAAAGAGTTAGGTTTATAATATTTGTTTCCTTATTTTTTTTATATAGAAATAAAAGTTTTTTTAAAATTTCAATAAAGTCTTGATCAACATCAATATGATTTTTTATACAAATTTCATTGTATAATAAGTAATTGCCAGGCGTTAAATCTGAAATGTTATAATCCAATAATGTTTCTAACCCTCTGTTCTTGATTAAGGTTTCAATTATAGTTTTTCTTTTAGAATTGGATAAAGACATTTTTATTTCTATAGATCGAGAATGAATTGTTTCAACCAAAGGCTTAGTTTGATTATTGATTAGAATAAAATAATTATTACCAGGTGGCTCCTCTATAATTTTTAAAAGAGCATTTAAACTATTAGCGTTAAAAAGTTCAACATCATCCAAAATTACAAATCTATTACCTCCTGATAAAGATGATTTTAATAAAATTGACTTTAAATTTCTAATATCTTCAACCTTAACATTTTTATAGCTTAAACCTTCAAGATAAATAATATCTGGAAAAGTGTTATTTAAATGCCGCTTATAAAAAGAAGTATGATTATTTATGGTATTATTTTTTAAATTATAATTAGGTCGATCATTTATACAAGTGATTAAGTGGTTTATAAGTGTTGACTTACCGATACCTTTTTTACCAGATAACATTAAAACTTTTGGAAATTTTTTTTCATTAAACAAGTTAATAAGAAAAATAAATTTTTCAGATAGTTCATAAAGAACTAACGAGTTTTTGATACTATTCTGTTCATTAATAATCATTTAATCCTAAGAGTTTTGCAAACAATTTTAAATATTTTTTTTTCTAAGTGCGAATTATTTAAAGAGGAATTTAAAACAAAATAATTTTTTTTATTTTTAGCAATTTTAATGAAAGATTTTTGGGCTTTGTTATAAAAAGATTGAGCAAAATTATCATATCTATTTTTTGTTTTTCTTTTTTTCAATCTCAATTTAGATGAATTTTTAGATACTTTTAAAACAAAAGTTATATTTGGCTTTATGCCTCTTAAAATATATTTGTGAATTTGATCTATAAAATTTTTATTAACTTTTTTCCCATAGACCTGGTACGCAAAAGTTGAGTCAACAAATCTATCGCAAATTACAATTTTTTTTTGATTAAGAGCTGGTAAAATTTTATTTTTGATATGTTCATTTCGAGCAGCTAAGTACAAAAGTGTATCAGTGTATTTGTCAAATTTTTCGACATTTCCTTTATGAAAATAATCTTTAAGAATTAAATTTCTTATAGACTCAGCTCCCTTAGTCCCACCTGGCTCTCTAGTTTGTATTGAAATTATTTTTTTTTTTTTTAAGTTATTTAATAGACGTTTAGCTTGGTAAGATTTACCACAACCTTCAACACCTTCGAAAACAATAAAAAAAGGTTTTTTTTTATACATCTCCCCAAATCAAATAATTTAAAGATGTAAGTAAGCTTTTAAAAAAATTAACTTTTGGTACTTTTTCAGAGGCATAAAGTGGTAAAGTTTTTATAATTTTATCTTTATTAGTAATTACTAAATTGGCTATTTCTTGACCTTTTTTAATTGGCGCTTTTATAGGGCCATCATAGTTTAATGAAACATTTAAATGTCTTGTATCCTTTTTGTTAAGTGTAAAATAATAATCATCTTTAGTTGTTGCTTTAACCTTATTTTTTTTACCTAACCAAGTGTCTACTTCAAAAAAAGTTTCGCCTTTTTTAGAGACTTCATAAGTATTAGTATTTCTAAAACCCCAGTTTAAAAGTTTTAATGATTCTGAACTTCTAAATTGTTTTGTTGGAAAGCCAGAGCCAACTGCAATTATTCTTCTGGTGTCTTTTTTCATAGTGCTAGCTAAAGAATATTTCTCAACAGCAAGATAACCTGTTTTAACACCGTCAACACCAACCTTTTTATATAACAAGGGATTTCTATTTCCTTGTTTAATTGGGTCTCCCCCTGTTCTCTCCCAAGTAAAACTTTTTTCTTTATACCAGGTGTAATACTTAGGATAGTTTTTAATTAAATACTTAGACATTAAAGCTATATCTCTTACAGTTGAATAATTATCTGGATCATTAATTCCTGATGAGTTAGAAAAATTTGTAGATGACATCCCAATTTCTGCAGCTTTTTCATTCATCATTTCGGCAAAAGTCTCCTCTGAACCAGCTATGCCTTCTGCTAAAGCAACACAAGCATCATTTCCAGATGCAATTATTATTCCATGTAACAAATCTTCTACTGATACTTCGTCATTAACCATAATAAACATTGAAGAATAGCCACTTTCAGATAGCCTCCAGGCATTTTCTGTGACAATAAATTTATCATCAAGTGAAAGTCTATTATTTTTGATTAAATCAAAAGCAACAATCGTAGTCATAATCTTAGTCATCGATGCTGGGTAAATTTGCATATCTGCATCAACCTCATACAAAACTTCATCTGAGTGATAGTCTATTACAATTGCAGTTCTCGCATTTATTTCAGGTAAAGCAGAGGCAATTGAATTATAATTAAAAGTTAATATTAGTAGTGTAGTTATAAATTTATTCATTAATACTTATGTTCAATTCTTCAAAACCGAAGTTCTTAAATAGAATGTAATCATTTTTCATTAAATTAATAGAAGTATAAGGACCTGAAATTAGGCTTATCTTATTTGTTTTTTTTGACTTTATAAACAATTTTTTGCTATTAAAACTCGTTAATTCACTTTTGATTCTTTCATTTAGAAGCTGGGCAGCATTTATAGAATAAAATTCAGCTATTACGATATAAAATTTATCTCTTCTCTCTTCGTTAATTTTTTTATCAGTTTTAGAAATATTGTCAATAATGACCCCTTCTATTGGTGCATTGCTGTGAATTTTTTTCTCTTCTTTAAAAATTTCAGTTTTTTTAGCAACAAAAGATTTATTTTTTTTAATTTCAATTAATTCTATGAGTGGGGAGTCTATCAAAAGATTAAGTTTATCAGCAACAGCTTTTGTAATTAATATCTTATAGAAATCTGGATATTGTATCTTTTTACTATTCCTTAAAGTTATTGCGTCGTTCGTTTTTAAATTAACTACCTTTATTAAAGTTCCAGTTCTAAGCTGATTATGGGAAATCTGAAGAGAATTATTGTCCATTTTCTTACTTATAATCTTATTAATAAAATCTTCATCGTTATAGATATATGCAAAACCTTTTGAATTAAAAGGATCTTTAGTGTTTAATTTATCAAGATTTTGCGTGCATGACACGAAAAAAAAAAGGATTAAAAAATATTTATAATTCATTTTTAAAATGATTTTTTAAGGTACAGACTGCAAGTGCAAAACGTAAAGATCTATTCCAATTAAGTATTTTTTCATAGTTATTAAAAACTAAATAGGCAGGGGTATAAGTTTTAGCACTAGGTATGATATCTTTATCTGGAGTAATAATTGCAGCTGATAAATCGTCGTTAATATTCAATTTATCTATGTTTAAAATATATTTCTTAAAATATTTAATTTTTTTTTTATTAGTTATATTTCTAGCTGATGAATTTAGGTATTTCTTGGGTACATTACTATCTAACGTGATTTTAATAAAACAAGGTGTATTTTTTTTCCATCCAATTTTATTCAAATAATTTGCAGCTGAAGCAAAAGAGTCTTCAACTTTTTTTAATTCTATAGTATGATTTTTATTATAGTCAATTGCATAATTTCTAATTGTTTTTGGCATAAATTGAAAATTTCCGAAAGCTCCAGCCCACGATCCGTAAAGTATATCTTTTTTTACAATGTCTTTACTTATAAGATTTAGTAAAATTAATAATTCATTTGTAAAAAATTCACTTCTTCTTTCGTCAAAACTTAAAGTCGCTAATGAAGAAATTATATCCATTTTACCTAAATACTTTCCAAAATTAGTTTCTATACCCATGAGAGCTAATAATAACTCCTTTTCAACTAAAAATTCTTTTTCAACCTGATCTATAATTCTTTTTTCTTTTTTATATAAGATTATTCCTTGTCTAACTTTTTTTGTACTAGATCTTTTTTTAATGTAAGTTAATGTATCTTCATAAAATTCAGGCTGGTATCTATCATACTCAATTACTTTAGGTAAAAATCTAGCTTTAGACATAATTTCATCGACTGTCAGTTTTGGGATACCAGAATTAATAGCTTTTTTTTTGAAGTCTATCACCCACGAATTAAAGTTGTGATTATCAGCAAATGAAGAATGTGATAAAAGTATAAAAAGAACTAGAGAATTAATGGTTAATAAGTATCTGAGCATTTTTTTAAATATCATAAATAATGAATATTAACTAGTATTTGAAATAGTTTATATGAATATTGTTATTTAACAACTTTGATAGTATTAAAGGTAGTTAATTTATTCAAGGAGAGGTGGCTGAGCGGTTGAAAGCACTGGTCTTGAAAACCAGCGACGGGGCAACTCGTTCGTGGGTTCGAATCCCACCCTCTCCGCCATTAA
>Ga0209335_10000208_pt1 | contig 67496 bp, 56 predicted proteins | sample COG_09_FD_184753 | JGI IMG/M metagenome (GOLD analysis project Ga0209335, IMG submission 184753) | Pelagic Microbial community sample from North Sea - COGITO 998_met_09 (SPAdes) (version 2) | ecosystem: Environmental > Aquatic > Marine > Neritic zone/Coastal water | place: Helgoland, sampling...
GAAAATGGTGCTCTTTTAATTGTTCTGTGGCAGTTAATGATGGTTCATATGAGACTGAGTGGTTTAGCTAAACCTGATAAATTTGCGCTTGGTATGGTACTTAATAATATAGTTGTTATAATGGCATGGTTCGGTGTAAACCTACTTTCCATAGGCTTACATAGTTATGGCTTTGCAAGTGGAATAGCAGTAAACCTAATCCTATTTACATTATTTGAGATTGTTACAGGATTTGGATCATATTATTGGGCTAAATCAAAAAATAAGGTATTGATACGTTCAAATAATTAGTGTGTCGATATATATAAAATTAATTTAAAAGGAAAATACATATGGAATTTAGAAATTTAGGCAAATCAGGTTTAAGGGTGAGTGAGTTATCTTATGGCTCTTGGGTGACATTTTCATTTCAACTTGATAAAGCTAAAGCAAAGAAAACCATGAAGCATGCATATGATTCTGGAATTAACTTTTTTGATAACGCTGAAGTCTATGCATCTGGGGAATCAGAAAAAATTATGGGTGACGTAATTTTTGATCTTGGTCTTCAGAGAGATACCTACATTGTTTCGAGTAAAGTTTTTTGGGGTGGTCAAGCTGTAACCCAAAGAGGTCTAAACACTAAACATATTCGAGATGCTTGCGATGCAGCATTAAAACGTTTACGTGTTGATTATTTGGATATGTATTTTTGCCATAGGCCTGATTTTCATACCCCTGTTGAAGAAACCGTGCGGGCAATGGATGTACTTATTAAACAAGGTAAAATCCTTTATTGGGGTACTTCTGAATGGTCTGCTGACAGGATTAGAGAAGCTTATTCCATAGCGCATCAATATGGGTTGACGCCACCTACAATGGAGCAACCTCAATACAATATGTTTCACCGGTCAAAATTAGAAAAAGAATTCTTAGGGCTTTTTTCAACAGAAGGATTGGGTACGACAATTTGGTCACCCTTAGCATCAGGAATTTTAACTGGTAAGTACAATGAAAATATTCCAAAAGGCTCAAGAATGAGTTTGCCTGATTACAAGTTTTTAAGAGACGGTTTGGAGTCGAAACAAGGAGCTGAGAATATTAAAAAAGTAATTAAATTATCTAAGATCGCAGAAAAATTAGATATCTCAATGGCTCAATTAAGCATAGCTTGGTGTTTGAAAAATAAAAATGTTAGCACTGTAATTCTCGGAGCTACTACAATTAAACAGTTAGACGAAAATATTAAAGCAGCAGAATATGCTAGGCTTCTTGATGATAAAGTAATGAGCTCAATTGAGAAAATTTTAAAAAACAGACCAAGTCCAGAGCCTGATATGTTATAATTTTTCAAAGACAATCAATTTTTCTCTTCCTTTACGAGCTTGGATTGATTGTACTGGGAAGCAGTCTTCTGTTATCTTCCACTGTTTTGAAAATAATTTCTTAACCTCATCTTCTTTAACTCCGAATGGAGGGCCGCCTTCCTTAATATCTTTATCCAACGGCATCCATAATCCTATTAGTCTTCCACCAACCTTCAAAAGGTCATAAGCTAAATTACTATACTGGTCTCTATTTTTTGGATCTATAGCACAAAAGCAAGTTTGTTCAAGTATATAATCAAAGCTGTTATTATATTTTGGTGTTAAATCAAAGATATCTTCTTGAATGGTCTTTATTGTCAAAGATAAATTGTTTGCAATATTATTAATATTTTTGATTGGTGTTTCTGCAAAATCTACTGCAGTAACATTGAATCCTTTTTTGCTAAAGGAAATTGCATCGTAACCGTTTCCGCATCCTAAGATGCAAACACTTCCTGGTTTTAATGTTTCAGATATAGCAGAAAAAACCGGAGTTTCTGATCCTAAGTCCCATCCAATTTCGCCTTTCTCATATCTGTCTTCCCAAAAACTAGATTTGTTTATATCATTATTTTTTTCCATTTTAGAATTCTATTCCAAATCCTCCAACAGGGATTGTACTAAAATAGAGTATTTTTTCTATTGATTCTCGTTCTCTACTGAAAAAGAATGTTTCGATATTTTCTCGATTATATGTATTCCAAATTTCAAAAAATAAAATCAAATTTGATTTCTTTAGATTATATCTTCTTTCATATCTGACGAAAAGTGAATGGTAATCTGGGGTTTTGTTTTCATTGAAATTTTCAACATCTGAATATTGTTCGTTATTTGAAATCGATGCTTCTAAATTAATTGGTGTATATGGTCTCCCTCCAAAATAGGACCATCGAATAGATAGTTCCCAATCTGATTTAGGCCTATACCCACCAACAATATTAAAAATATAACGATAATTATGATTCCTATTTCTTTCAATTCCTTCAAAATCGATAAAAGTTGAATTAAAGATAGAGCCGCCAATTAATCCATAAAAATTTTCAACTCTCTTTTTTTGGATTAAAACTTCTAGCCCTTTTGATGATGCTGATCCTTCTGAAACGATTCCATTATACATTCTTAATTCATCGAAAAGAAAAGTCGGATCATTATGTAGGTTTGAATTTGGGAGTATGGGGCTGTTATTATAGTCTTTCTGATAAGCTGATACTGAAAATTTTGTACTTGCTGTAATCATGTGTTCAAGACAAACTGAATATTGTCTAGCTCTAGCGCTCTTTAATCTATCTGAAGTTTTATTAGCAACATATATAGCAGGAGGATTTTGGTAATAATCACCTATGTTAAATATTAAGTTTGTTCTACTATTAACTATTTCATAGTCTAAGTTAATTCTAGGTGAAATTAAAGTTGTATTCTCATAATCATTAAGATCTGTTCTAAGCCCAATAGAAGATATTAATTTTCTGCCTAAATTTTTCTTTACAGTAAAAAAGGCTGAATAATTAGATATTGATACTTTTTGGTCAAATTTTATTTTATCTAGAAGAATATTGCTATTATTCAACTTTCGCAAATAATCATAATACTGCGTTGTCCATTGAGCATCAAAACCAAATTCTAAATTTGTTTGGGAGGCTATTTTAATATGATTTATTTGACGGAAATTAAATATATCTGCTTCCTCAATATTCTTGAAAACTAAAGTATCTGTATTAATATTTGAAAAGTTAACTTTTGAATATTTATTTGAAATGGATAAGCTGGTATTTGAATATGCTTTTTCATTCCAAATTCTCTTGTAATTAATGCCTATTGTTAGCTGATTATTTTTTAGTTCTCCATATTCACTTTCCCCGACATCTAATGCGCCTTTTTTATCTCTATCATACAAGCTGCCCCCAGCAATAACCAATATAGAGAAAGTATTGTATATATTAGGTTTATAATCAATTTTTGTTTGAAAATCATTATAAGAAGGCATTCCGCCACTAGCATTAATTGCATCAGCAATTATATCAAGATAGCTCATTCTGAATGATGTAATGTAACTTACCTTATTAGAGACAGGCCCTTCTATCAAAAAACCAAGACCACCCATCCCAAGGAGTCCATATCCTTCACTTTTTTCTCTATTACCTGAACGGTATGTAATATCACCAAAGCTTGATAGCTTATTCCCATATTTTGATGAAAAACCATTACTATAAAAATCTAAATTTTCTACCATGTCTGTATTAATAATCCCGACTGGTCCGTTTGATCTTCCATCTGCCTGCTGAAAATGAGAAATACTCGGAATGTATATGTTATCTATTAAAAACCCGTTTTCTGTAGGTCCTCCACCACGTACCATCATATCTTGTCTATTCTCGCCAACGCTAGCAACACTAGGAAGTGTATTAATAATTCTAGTTATTTCTTGTCCTGACCCGGGAGAACGCCTCATATCATCGCGATTAAATGAAACAGATTGAAATTCATTTACTAGAGATTTTTTAAAAAAATTTTCTTCAACAGTGATATCATCAATCTGAATAACTGATTGCTCTAGCTTAACGTTTAAAAAATCATAGGCGTTAGGTCGCACCCAGATATCAGATAAATAAACAGTCTTATAACCTATATAGCTCGCTGATATAGAATAATTTCCGTTTGGAATATCTTCAATTGAAAAATATCCATCTTCATCTGATATAGTACCTAATGAAGTAGATTTAATTACAATGTTTGCGCCTACTAGAGGTAATTGACTATTAATATCGATAATTTTTCCTTTTACAAATCCAGTAGGTTCAGCGTTTAAGACAGATAATAATAGTAATAATAATGAAATACGATTTTTAATAAACATATACGAAGAAAATAAAATACTGTTAGTGCGGTAAGGTATGATTTATATATTATTGAATAGGGTAATTATAAAGTATTAAATTAACTATTATCTTGTGTTTAGTAAACATATAGAGTTTTTGTTTTGGAACAAATTTACATTTTAAACATTTATTTTGCTTAGTCTTAAAGGAAAACATTATGGACCATTTTAAAAAAGTTTTTATTTTTACTATTATAACATTCTTTTTTGCTGGATGTGCTAAAGATGAGCCTCAAGGTTTATCTGATGCAGAATTGATTCAAGCAATTATTGATGCTGATGATAAAATAGAGGTTGAGATGGATGGTCTACCATCTTCAGCAAAATCTACGATGGAAGATAATTATTTATCTGAATATTATCATTTGCAATCCCTAAAAGCTTCAAATCTTGGTTACGAAGTATCTATAGCTGGGAGACCTGGACGTTTAGGAAAGCGCAGTGAATTATATTTTGACGTAGAGGGTAAAAAACTAGATTATTCAGAATATGAAAAAGACTATCGGTTTGATGAGGATGATTATTACAGCAGAGGTGAATCTAGAGATAAGAGAGACTGGGAATGTTTTAGTATTGAATTTCCGATAACGGTGACTACTCCTATTGGCAACACGTATACCTTTGAAGATGAAGAATCTATAAAAGAATATTATGAAGCTTATGAGGTTGATGAAGATGTATCGGTTGTTTATCCTATTAATATAACCGATAATGATGGTGAATTAATTACTATTGATAGTGATGAAAGATTAGAGGAAACATATAAAAATTGTTACGGCCAAGGAAGAGATTGGGATAAAAACAAAAATTGTTTTTCTATTTTATATCCAGTGAACTACCTAATGCCTGATGGTACAACAATTGAAATTTCTGCTGATGATGAAGAAAATTGGACTGAATTAAAATCTTGGTATGATGACAACTCTAATTCTGATGAAAGGCCTTCTCTTCAATATCCAGTAGACATTATCTATGAAATTGATGTAGACGAGGGTACTCAGGATCAAAGAATAGTCACAATTAACAGTGAAGATGAGATGATAGAAGCGAAAGAGGAATGTCGTGAAATGTGGGGCGAGTATTATGACGACTGGGAAGAACGCGAATGCTTTGAGTTAGTATATCCAGTTTCATATCTAATGCCTGATAGTGCAACAATTGAAATTTCTGCTGATGATGAAGAAAGCTGGGCTGAATACAAATCTTGGTATGATGATAACCCTGAATCTGATGAGAGACCTTCTTTACAATATCCTGTAGAAATTACTTATAGAACTGAGGAAGGAACTGAAACTCAAATCATTAATAGTGAAGAGGAGATGGTCTCTGCTAAAGAGGAATGTCGTGAAGTAGAGAATGAAGAGGATGAAGGATATGATTGTTATGAATATGTCTATCCGATTACGTTTATATTGCCAGATGAATCAACTGTAGAAATATTAAGTGCAGATGATGAGCCTAGCTGGGGATTAATTCGAAGATTCTATGAAGAAAATCCGAACTATGAAAGAGAGCCTATTTTACAATTTCCAATAGAGGTCGTTGTTGGAGGTGATATGGTTTTTGTTTTTGATACCAGCGAGGCTTGGGAAGTATTCTTAGAAGAAAATTGTGATAGGCAGGATTGAAATTTTATTTATTGAATCTTAAGAAAGGAACGTTATGAATAACTGTTGTTCAAAAGGTTGTAAATGTTGTGACGGCGGATGTGATTGTATCTGCTGTAATAAAGGTCAATCGTGTATGAGCGGTTGTGCTCGAAATTGCTGTAAGAGTAATTGTTGCTGCGCTAGCTAATTCTAATCAATATTTGAAGTGCTTGATTTTCTCGCCTTCATCTCCAATTTTTGTCATCGCTTCAATGCCCATGTCAATATGTAAATCGACGTATTTTTGAGTAACATCTCTATCTTTTTCTTCTGTTTTTATTCCTTCTGGAATCATTGGAGTATCACTGACTAGTAACAAAGCGCCTCTATTAATTTCATTCGAAAATCCAGTTATAAATAACGTCGCAGTCTCCATATCAATTCCCATGACTCTTATTTTTCTCAAATATTTTTTAAACTTGTTATCATGTTCCCATACCCTTCGATTCGTTGAATAGATAACACCTGTCCTATATTCAATTTTTCTTTCAACTAATATATCAGAAACATATTTATGAAGTTTGAATGAAGGCATTGCTGGTACTTCTTTGGGAAAATAATCATCGCTAGTTCCTTCACCTCGAATTGCTGCGATTGGAAGTATGAAGTTCCCAATATCGGTTGTCTTCTTTAACCCGCCACATTTTCCAAGGAAGAGTATTCCCTTAGGATTGATTGAAGATAGTAAATCCATAATAGTAGCTGCATTTGCGCTACCAATACCAAAATTGATAATACCAAGGCCATTCGAATTAACTGAAGATGTCATCGGTCCACCAATTCCATTTATTTCACAACCAAATCGCTCTGAAAATTTTTCTACATAATTATGAAAATTTGTTAAAAGTATCCAATCTCCATAATCTTTAGGGTTCGTGCCAGTATATCTTCTTAGCCAATCAAAAGCTATATCTTTCTTTTTTGTCATGTGTTATTTTAAGATATAAATATTGAGGAAAAAATGCAAAATATAGCCACAGATCTTTTTAGTAAATGGGCAGATAATGGAAAGGATAGAGGTATGGCACAATCTCATAGCCCCGCTGTAAATCAAATTTTAGATAAAACGCTTCCTGAAACGAAATCTAACTTTAATTTCGCGGATGCTGGTTGCGGTAATGGGTGGGTTGTACGAAAAGTCAGACAGATGCCATTTTGTAAAAGTTCTTTTGGTGTAGATGGAGCAAAATCTATGATTCAAAATGCGAAAGAAATTGATCCCGATGGAGAATATTATCTTGAAGATTTATTATTGTGGTCTCCAAAAAATAAAATTGATTTTGTTTTTAGTATGGAGGTTTTTTATTATTTCAAGTCACCTAAAACACTTACTAAACACATAGTTGATAAATGGTTAGCACCAGGTGGCATGCTAGTTATCGGACTAGATCACTATATTGGTAATCCAGATAGTTATAGCTGGGCAGAGGATTTAAATGTCCACATGGCTCTCAAAGATGAAAAAGAATGGGTGCAAATATTTAAAAGTGCCGGTTTGTCTAGTTGCTATAGTTTTAGAGTTAATGCGTCAAATGAGTTTCCTGGAACTTTATGTGTTGTCGGTCAATTGAAAAACTAAAGCGATTTCTCCATTAATCGGTTAAGCCTTTTAACAAACCCAGCAGGGTCTTCAAGTTTAACACCCTCTTGCAATAAGGCTTGTTCATAAATCAACAATACGCCATCATCAAATGCTTTTCCTTTGCGCATAGCGACAAGCTTTTTGATAATTTTATGTCCAGGATTGATTTCTAAAATAGGTTTAATCTCAGGCATGCCCACTTGACCAGTTGCTCTCATAATTTCTTGCATTTGAGCAGTAGGGTCATTTTCATCCGCGACTATACATGAGGGTGAATCACTAAGTCGATTCGATGATTTGACGTCTTTAACTTTATCACCTAAAACAGATTTCACCTTTTTAATAAGCGGCTTGAGCTCATCTTTCTTATCCTTGCTATCATCTTTATTTAATTCATCGGCAGCGCCACTTCTATTAACTGATTTCAAACTCTTTTCCTTAAAAGTAGGAACAGAAGGCATTATGATTTCATCAATTTCATCATCAAGTATTAATACTTCTATATCTTTTTTCTTATACATTTCCAAAAGTGGAGAGTTTCTTAACGCGAGCTCATTAGTACCGGTAATATAATAAATAGACTCTTGATCACTACCCATACGGTCCACATATTCTTGGAGGGAAACAAAACCATCTTCCTTTGTGGATTTGAACCTTAAAAGTTCTGTTAAGGCCTCTTTATGCTCGAACTCTTGATAGACACCTTCTTTTAGCAATCTTCCGAATTCATTATAAAAGCCCTCATACTTGTCTTTGTTTTTTGCTATTGTCTTTATTTTATCTAGTACTTTTTTTACAGAGTTTGATTTTATTTTCGCCATTACTTTATTCTGCTGAAGAATCTCTCTACTAACATTAAGAGGTAAATCGGATGAGTCAATCACACCTTTCACAAAACGTAACCAAGTGGGAAGAAGTTCTTTTTCATCATCTGTTATAAAAACTCGATTTACATAAAGTTTAACTCCTGGCTGGTAGTCAGCTCTGTAAATATCTGCTGGAGCTTTTTTGGGAATGAAAAAGAGTACTGTAAACTCTAACATACCTTCTGCAGAGCTGTGAACCCAATCTAGAGCATCTTCTGCATCATACGATAAGGTTTTATAGAATTCATTATAATCTTTTTTCTTTAACTCATTTTTTGGTCTTTTCCAGAAAGCAGTAGCGTCATTTATTTGTTCATTTTTCTGCGTTTTCCCTTTTTCTTTACCTTCATCATCATATTCAGTGTCTTCGTAAGAAAGAAAAATAGGAAAATCAATATGGTCGGAATATTTCTTTATGGTACTTTCAATTTTCCACCTGCTTGCAAATTCTTTACCCTCATCGTTTAGATATAAAATAATTGTAGTACCCGTGTCTTCAGTTTTCTGCGGTACAATCTCATATCCTGATTTTCCATCGCTAGTCCACTTATTACCTTGTTTATGGCCAGCTTTTTTAGAAATGACTTCGACTTTATCAGCAACCATAAAACATGAGTAGAACCCAACCCCAAATTGACCAATTAAATTTGAATCTTTTTTGGCATCACCAGACATTTTTGATAAAAAGTTTTTTGTTCCTGATCGGGCTATTGTACCAAGATTATCTTTGAAGTCTTTTTTGCTCATCCCGATACCGCTATCCCTAATAGTTAACGTTGGATTATCACCTTCTTCAAATTCGATATCTACTCTTGGTTCAAATTTTAGAGATTTAAATTCATCTTGGGTTAGGGTTAAATATTTAAGTTTGTCAAGCGCGTCAGAGGAGTTAGATATTAATTCTCTTAAAAATATTTCTTTTTGAGAATAAAGTGAATGTATTATTAATTGTAAAAGTTGACTTACTTCAGTTTGAAATGTTTGTTTTGCCAATGGAAACTCCGTTTAATTATTATTTTGATATGTTTAGTATATATCATCAAAAATTATACCCGCATAGGTTTTTCTGCCACAATGGCATCACAATTAGTTGCTACTTAAAACATCTTAAAATATGACATAATAGATTTAAGGATTTTTAAGCATAAAGTTTCTTCAGTATTAATCATTATATTTGAATATGACTTTTAAGTTTCGAAAAAAATTATTTATTTCATTTTTATTCATTTTTTACCATGCTAATGCCCAAATGATTGAAAATCGAAAATGTGGGTCATTGCCTGATCACATCAATTATGAAAGAAACTGGGGATATGGTTATGATGATTTAATTAGCGATTTATCAGAATGGTCTCAAAGTCCATATGTGATAATTGACTCCATTGGGGCTTCCGTTCAGGGTAGAGGTATTTGGGAATTAATTATATCAGATCAACATAGTTCATTAACTTACAAGAGAATATATATTCATGCTCGTACACATCCTGGCGAAGAAGAATCGTTTTGGGTTGCGGATGAAATTATTAATTTTTTAATTGCGGATACACCGGAGGCAGCTTTAATAAGAGCCAATACTATTTTTCATATTGTGCCTATGCATAATCCAGATGGAGTTGAATTAGGATATGCAAGAGAAAATGCTAATGGTCTTGATATTGAAAGTGGCTGGGATGATGATGAACTCCAGCCTGAAGTTTCTGCATTGCAAAACAGATTTATAGAACTTTCTTTTGCCCTACCAAACCCGATTCAAGTAGCCTTAAATATGCATTCTGCATATGCTTGTAAAAGGTATTTTGTTTATCATCATGAAAATGGGACAAGTAGTTATTTTGCTGATTCAGAAAAAGAATTTATATCAGGGATCCAGTTTTATTATCCGGGTGGTTTTGAAAATTGGAATTATTTTGTAAGTTGGTCTAGTAGTACGCCTGATCAATATCCTGAAAGTTGGTGGTGGTTCAATTATGCAGAAAATGTTATGGCTCTAACTTATGAAGATATGAATTGTAGTGATGCTGGAAACTATAACTTAACTGCAAGCGCCCTCATTAGCGGGATTTGTGATTTTATAGGCGTCAATATTGCCGGTGTTAAAAAGTCATATGAGATACCCGAAGATTTTGTTTTAAAACAAAATTATCCTAACCCGTTTAATCCTATTACAAACATTGATATAGAATTGGAAAAAATGTCATTTTTAAAAATCTCTATAATTGATATCAAAGGAAAAGAAGTAAAGGTATTAGGTAATCAAAATTATTCTGCTGGAAGCATTACGTTACAATGGGACGGAAGTAATGCTGATGGCCTTCAAATGCCCTCAGGTATTTATTATTACAGATTAAAATCTGATGTATCGGTTACTTCTAAAAAAATGATATTAATTAAATAATTAGCTTTGATGTTTTTCTTGCAGCCAAGATAAAATATCATTTAAGCAATCATTTGATATTGTATGCCCAGTGTCATACTCATTATAAGTGTGTGATAAACCAACTTTTTTCAATCCTAAATTAGTCATCCTTCCCATGTGAATGGGAATCACATCGTCAGCGGTGCCGTTACTTACTAATATTTCTAAATTCTTAATCTTTTCAGTATCTATTTCTTTAATATCTTCTTCTACCTTATAAAAACCACAAATAGCAATGAGTCCATTGAACTCGGAAGGACTTGTCAAACCACTGAATAACGTAAATGCTGCTCCTTGACTGAAACCAAGCAGGTAAGAATTTTTTGATTTAATCTTGAATTCTTTCTTGAGGGTTTTTATAGATTGAATAATTGCATTTCGGCTTGCAATTCGTTGCTTTGGTTTTGGATATCTTCTTAAATTATTTAAATCTAATTCAGCCCAGGCCCACCCTCCAAAGCCTAAGGGTATAGGAGCTTGAAAACTTATTATTCTCCATTCATCAGCAAAAAAATGATTCAATGAAAACAAATCATCCATATTACTTCCGATCCCATGAAGAAGAAAAATAGTAGGAGTGTCGGTAGACTCCTTTAAAGGTTCTTTGATTCTATATTTAAGAACTGAATCTGTATTATTTTTTGTCATAACATTTTTAGATTTAAAAGATTTTCATTTATGTGAGAGAGAGTTATTCATAACTTAAATATTATTTAAACAGGTTTTTACTAAATGAAACTTAATCATAGCTCAGCAAATTCTTTTAGCGAATTAATTCGTTACATCTATCCCTGGAGAGGCAAAGCCATATTTGCGTCCACATGCTCGGTTTTAAATAAAATTTTTGATATAGCACCTGAGGTACTAATAGGCGTTGCTGTAGATCTAGTGGTCGAAAAGGAAAATAGTTTTGTTGCTTCTTTGGGTTTTAGTTCAATTGAAAGTCAGGTAATATTTTTAGGTATAATCACTTTTGTAATTTGGGCTTTAGAATCAACATTTCAATATATTTACTCGATTCAGTGGCGTGGTCTGGCGCAAGACGTTGAGCACGAAATTAGAGTTTCTGCATATGATCATGCTCAAAGGCTTGGATTGAGTTGGCACGAAAACCAATCTACTGGGAATATTACTGCTGTATTGAATGATGATGTAAACCAGTTAGAACGATTCTTGAATAATGGGATGAACCAAATTATTCAAGTTGTTGTATCGACAGTTTGCATTGGAATTATATTCTTTTATATCTCCCCAATAATTGCATCAATTGCGGTTCTACCTGTTCCAATTATTTTCGCAGTTAGTTTTTTATTTCAAAAAAAACTTTCGCCAAGGTATCGTAGTGTAAGAGATAAAGTCGGAGCGCTTAATTCTTCTGTGTTCAACAACTTATTAGGTATACAAACCATAAAAAGTTTTATGTCTTTTAAAAATGAAAAAAATAGAATTAGTCATTTAAGTAAGGATTATCAAAAAGAAAATATTAATGCTATTTTAATTAGTAGCGCGTTTGTGCCTGTGATTCGCATGGGTGTATTGGCTGGGTTTTTAGGCACTATATTGATTGGAAGTCACATGGCTTTGAGTGGCACTTTAGCGGTTGGTTCTTACAGTGTCCTGGTTTTTCTTACTCAAAGATTTTTGTGGCCGTTTACTACATTAGGAACTTTGGTCGATGATTTTGAAAGATCTATGGCGTCAAGTAAAAGAATTTTTGACCTTTTAAAAACCAATGAACACATACCTGAAAATACTGATCCAAAAATTGTAGATAACTTGAAGCAAGACATTCGATATACTAACGTTTCTTTTAGATATCCAAACGGCGCAGATTTATTTGATAATTTTAGTATGGAAATTAAATATGGATCATCAGTTGGTATTGTTGGAGATACGGGATCTGGCAAAACTACTTTAGCAAAATTATTATTACGTCTTTATGATCCGCTATCCGGAAAAATTTTTATTGGTGATAATAATATTTCAAATATTTCTATTGAAAACTTGAGAAGTAAGATTGGAATTGTAAGCCAAGACACATTCCTTTTTAATGCTTCGATAAAAGAAAATATTAGCTATGGAAATCAATCGTGTTCAGATGAAGATATTATTCTAGCTGCAAAGCAAAGCCAATGTGATGAATTTATTTCATCAATGAAAGATGGTTATGATACATTAATTGGTGAGCGTGGTCAACGACTTTCAGGTGGACAAAGGCAGCGTTTAGCGATTGCAAGAGCTATCGTAAGAAATCCAGATATACTCATATTTGATGAGGCGACGTCATCTGTTGATAATAGAACCGAGAGGTTGATTCAAAAATCATTTTTTGATTTGAAGAAAAATCGTACGATGATTATAGTTGCACACAGGTTATCTACCATCCGTAATTGTGATAATATTTTTGTTATAAAAGATTCTAAAATTCATGAATCTGGTACACATGACGAGTTGATGAAGAACAATATAAGTTTTTACGCGGAATTATGGAATATACAAACAGGAAAGAAAATATAATTGCTCGCTGCTTGGTATAACAAATTTGGTCTAGCGGAAAAGGTACTTAAAGTTGGAGAATTAGACGAACCAGTACCTAAAGTTGGAGAGGTTAAAGTTCGTGTTTTTTTTTCCGCAGTTAATCCTTCTGATACAAAAAAAAGATTAGGATCAATTCCATTTGCTCTCGATCAAGGTCTAATTATTCCTCATAGTGATGGAGCAGGAGAAATAATCGATGTTGGTAATGATGAATTAAAAGATAGAATAGGCGAAAGAGTCTGGCTATATGAGGCGCAGCATAATCGAAATTTTGGAACTTCTGCCGAGTTCATTTGTTTGCCTTCAATTAATGCGATTCGCTTGCCTAAAAATACTAATTACGACGTTGGTTCGATGATGGGTATTCCAGCTATCACAGCGCATCGATGTGTTCATATTGGTGATCGCATTGAAAATCGTTATGTTTTAATTACTGGAGGTGCAGGCAGGGTAGGAAATTATGCTATACAATGGGCAAAGCAAGCAGGTGCTGTTGTTATAGCAACGGCCTCTAATTCAAAAAGTATCAAGCATTGTCAAAATGCCGGTGCAGATCTTGTTCTAGAACATCCTTCAAAACTTTTTGTAGATCAAGTTATGGATTATACGAATGGCCAAAAAATAGATAAAATAATAGATGGTGATTTTGGTGTCAATCTAAATTATTTATTGGCAGTTATTAAACCAAATTGTGAAATAGTCACTTTTGCATCAATGTCGGAAATGTATCCAAAAATGCCATTTTATAAAATGATGAATGCGAATCTTAATTTAAAAATGGTTTTTGTTTATGATATCCCCCCAGAAGCTAAAATCAATGCAATAAATGATATTACTGTTGCTTTAAAAGAGGAAAGATTGATTAATAGGTTATCTCACAAATATGGACTAAAAGATATTAGTAATGCTCATCTAAAAATTGAGAGCAGTCTAACTACTTATGGCGTCATTCTGATAAGCTTATAATTATGTAAAGGTGCAAAAATTATAGCTCAATCGTTTTAGCAACCATTCTTCTAATCGAATCCTCTGAATTATAATTATCTACTTCGCCTAGAGGAATCCATTTAACATCATGTGATTCATCACTAACAATTATATTACTTTTGATTGGATCTGCCTCTAGTAAAAACCTAACATCGTAATGAAGGTGTCTATGCTCATCATTCATAGGCTCGATTTCATGGATATCTAAGTCAAAAATTTCTTCACTTAATAATTTAAAATTACTGAACCCAGATTCCTCTTCGGACTCTCGCAGTGCTACATTGATAAGATTATTATCACCATCTGCATGTCCACCAAGTTGAAGCCACATATTTAACTTTTTATGATGTGTCATTAAAACAGTATCTTTTGCAGGATTTATTATCCATGCTGAACCAGTAAAATGGCCTTTTGTATTATCTTTACTGAAGCAATTTTCATTATTTCTATAAAAGTTTAGCATCTTTATTGCATTCGTATCATACTTGTTTTCTTGTATATAATTATTTAAAAGTATATCTAAAGTTTTCATGAAATTATCGTATCTGTTTTTTGCGAATTTTCTAAAGTCAATATTCTTTTCAATTATTAATTAAATAGATAAATAGGTTTCTAAAATTTGGTCAATTATTAAACGTACAGCAATGATAGACAAACAAATTTTAAATAATTTTTTAAAAGTTTTTTCAGATATAAGCCCTAATAGTTTTTTTCCAATAATGGTTCCAAAATAAACTGATATCATTAGCGGTAATAATAATTCTAAATGTTTGGAATACTCTAATTCAAAGTAATAGATAAAAATTGGTACTTTACCAAGATGAGATACTATTTGGCATGTTGCTTTATTAGCAATAATCTCTTCTTTTTGAAAATTATTTTTTAAAAAAAATGGAGCAATTAATGGACCTACAGCACCTATAAAAATCGATGTCAAACCTCCAAGAATTCCCACATAAAAAAAGTTATGTTTTTTTATGCCTTCTTTTTTTCTCAAGTAAACAAACCATAGAATATATATCCCTATAAGAGGCTTTAAATAGTCAAAAGCAATTTGATTAGCTGAGTCAACTTTATAAAGATTAATTAACGCAACGATAATACTTATAGAAATCATTGAACCAATAATTGAGCCAAAAAAGTAATTAAAAACCAAATCTTTTTTTATAGCATTTCTAAAGACAAAAGCTCGAGTACTATTTCCCACTAATTGTATCATCCCATGTAATGCGACCACCAAATAACCTTCTGGAATGACTAATGCCATTATACCAAGTAAAATTATTCCACCGCCCATACCAATCATAGCTGATATCGCAGATGTAAAAAGGGATGCAATTATTAGATATAAATATTCCACTAAAATTTTTTCAAACTTTAATAATCATATTTATCTTAAGATAAAAATATCTAGTAAACGAATGTTCGAAGGGCTAAGGATTCTGCCATGTTCAGCGCGAATAGAAGGATGAAAGGTGATATATCTATATTAATTGATGAAGTAGGAATTAGATCTCTAATTGGTCTAAGCAAAGGTTCTGTAACATTAAAAACAGTACGTGTAATCTCATTGTATTGATTATGGGGAATCCAGCTAAGGATAACTCTAGCCCATACAAACAGGTCTAAAATAGCAAAAATGCCTTTAACAAGCTTGAGAGTACTTAGAACATCCATTTTGGTTTTTCTAAATGGGGGGTACGTATGGTATTAGAAGTATTAATACTATGGTTTAACTGTATTGACCTGAAGCATTGTGGGGTAGTTTAATTGTATATCATCGCTACCTACACCATCAAAAGGGTCTTCTAAATCTTCTTGGATATTATCAAGAATAGTTAAGACTAAACTGTAAATAATTGCCATTGCAATACCAAATTCAATTCCTTTTTCAATAGCAACATGAGCAAAAAATGGACCGAATATTATTGGGAAAATATTAAGAAAAACTTTAGTGTATGCACGTAGGGAGTTTGGAGTCCGATAATTTTTTATATTTATAATATTTTCAAGCTCAACAATCATTAATCTCAAATTTTCATTTGATCTAACATTTTCAGGGTCAAGGACAAAAGGTCTTAATTTTTCATTAGATATTGATATTTCGCCGATTAGGTTTATTATTTGATTGTATGTTTCTGATGTTGGATTCTTTGAATTCAAGTAGTCATATATTTTCGCGAATAAATTTTTGTAAATATCATCAAGTCTATCTATATGCTCTTTTCGATCTAGTACTTTGTTTTGGCGGTTTTCCTTTTGTTTTTCATTAATCCAATGAGTGTGTGCAAATCTTATTGATAAAGCACTAGCTTTAAAGATAGAATAATGTTCAAGGGCTTTCTCTCTGCGATTATATGCAGCATGAATAGAAAAAACAATTGGGAATACGATTGCTATGCTTATTAGGTCAGTGGGAACAATAAAATGAAAATCAAGTTCATAGCATAAAGTGGTAGTTGCACACGCTGCAACAATCACGATGAGTGATTTGGTATTAATAACTGAAAAAAAATCTTTTAGAACTTTAGACATCTTTAAATCTATTTAACTTTTTAAAAATAACAAAAAATATTCTTTAGACTTCATCTTGATACATTTTTTAAATACATTACGCTCCAATTCAGCCGTAATAACTTTAAATAACTAATAAGAAACTAGATAAAATGAAAAAAATATTACTTACATCGATTATAATTTTTGGAGCAATTCCCTCTTTGCTTATGGCATCCTCATCAGCAGGTTCTAGTCCGAAGGAAGTTTCTATATTTTTAATGTTTACTAGCTTGTTTGGTGGCTTAGGAATGTTTTTGTATGGAATGGAAATGATGAGCGATGGAATGAAAATTGCAGCTGGTAACAAGATGCGTTCTGTTTTAGAGAAACTAACTTCAAATCGTTTCTTGGCTGTTGGCGTTGGTGCTTTCGTTACCATGGTTATTCAAAGTAGCAGCGCAACAACGGTAATGTTAGTTAGTTTTGTTAATTCTGGGCTTTTGACATTCGTTCAAGGCTTAGGTGTGATACTTGGTTCTAATATTGGAAGTACTATCACAGCGCAGATTGTTGCATTTAAAGTCACGGATTATGCTCTTGCATTAGTTGCCATTGGTGCTTTAACAGCCTTGTTTTCGAAGAAAGATTCTACCAAAAATATTGGATTTGTGATTCTTGGGTTTGGTCTGCTTTTTTATGGAATGAAAGTCATGTCTGATACAATGAAGCCACTTCGATCAAATCCGACATTTAATGATATCCTAATTAGCCTTGAAAATCCATTTATGGGTATTTTAGCTGGTGCTGCCTTTACTGCACTCATTCAAAGTAGCAGTGCAACTACGGGTATCGTTATTACGCTTGCTAGTGGAGGATCAATAACGCTCGAGGCGGGCATACCGCTCATACTTGGTGCAAATGTAGGAACCTGTGTGACTGCTCTCCTTGCTGGGTTGAATGCTTCTAGAGAAGCAAAGAGAGTTGCAATTGCCCATGTAACATTTAATTTGCTTGGTGTAGCACTCTTTTGTTTCTGGATTCCAACCTTTGCAGAATTCATTTCTCAAACATCTGATAATATTCCAAGGCAAATTGCAAATGCACATACTATTTTTAACATTCTGGCTACAGTTGTGTTTATTCCTTTTACGCCATTAGTTGGAAAGCTAATTATAAAATATTTTCCAGATGAAAACATCTATCGTGATATAAGCAAACCAAAAGTAATGCATCTAAATGATGATGTTCTTGATACTCCAACTGTTGCTATCTCGAACGCTCAGGCTGAAATAAGAGGAGTAATTGGTTTACTTGAGAGAGTAGTTGGATCTGTAGCTAAACCATTTATTTCAAATGATTCTTTACATGATATTGAAGATGAGGAAGAAGACTTTGAAGGGGGTCTTAAAAACCGTATTGAAAAAATTTCGTTTCTGAATAATGAAATATCAACGTATTTAATAAAAGTTAATAATCAAGATTTAAATGATGTACAATCGAGAGAAGTTTTCACTTTAGTTTCTGTTGTTCACAATATCAACTCTGTAAAAAATAGTGTAAACCTAAGGTTACACGACTTGCTAGTAAAAAAAGAGAGCCAATCTGAAGAATTAGCTGATAACCTCATTAAAGAGGTTGAATCCTATCATAAAAAAATTATCAAGCAGATAAAAAGGTTAGGAAAGTTTTTTGAAAAATATGAGAAAAATAAAATAGATAAAATTGTTAGTAAGGGTAAGAAGTTTAAAGATCTGGAAGAAAAATATCGAATTGAGCACCTAAAACGTTCAAACTCCAAGGATGAAAATCAGGCGCAGGAACAGATTTATTTGGACCTTATGGATATGTTAAAAGAGATAAGCATCTTTATTGATTTAATAGCAGAAAGATTAGCAGAACTTGATACAGTTGAATAAAAGATTTTTGTAGATATAAATATATTTTATTCTAATTTTAGGCATGTCTAAAAAATCTTACACAGGTCAGAGTCATGTTCAACAAGTAATTTTTAATTTAGCAGCTTTTATGATTGTTGTTGCCGGATTGAGAGCGGCAAGTGATATATTGATACCTTTTTTGCTCGCAATTTTTATTTCGGTAATTGCAAACCCGCTCGTTACAAAGCTTAGATCAAAAGGCATACCCATTTTGGGTGCTATCTTGGTAGTTATTTTTGGAATTGTTGCTGTCGGAACGGGTATCGCCTCTCTTTTGGGAACTTCTTTGAGCGATTTCAAAGAAAATCTTCCTAGATATAAAGAAATGGTGAACGCTTCTGCTACTAGTTTTTTTGAGTTCTTTGAGCAGTTAGGGTTGCAAATTTCTGGCTCTGCAATTATTGAAAGGTTTGATCCTGGTGCTGCAATGTCATTGACTTCATCCTTATTATCTGGTTTCGGCGGTGTTTTAAGCAGCGGCCTTCTAATTCTATTGATGATTGTTTTTATGTTGCTCGAAGCAACAATATTTAGATTCAAAATCAGACATATTTTTGGAACTCAAAGTGACGGTGCTAGCCAGGTTGATTCTTTTTCCGATACAGTTAATAGATACATGCTTATAAAAACGGGCACTAGTTTAGCCACAGGTTTTATTGCAACAATTTGGTTAATGTTTTTAGGTGTCGATTACCCACTACTGTGGGGCTTCTTAACTTTTTTATTCAACTATGTTCCGACTGTTGGTTCAATTATAGCAGCAGTTCCACCAGCGTTATTAGCCTTAATTCAGTATGGTGTTGTGACATCACTATTGTCGCTATCAGGTTATTTATTTATAAATATATCTATAGGAAGTATCTTAGAACCTCGATTATTAGGTCATGGTTTAGGTCTTTCTACTCTAGTCGTTTTTGTATCTCTACTTTTCTGGGGTTGGGTATTTGGACCAGTTGGCATGGTACTATCTGTCCCCTTAACAATGACAATAAAAATTGCATTATCAAATTCTGAAAGTGCGAAGTGGATTAGTACATTAATGGATGCTCCTATGACTTTTAAATCTGAAGAATAGTTATTTTCTTTTTATTATTGTCGTAAAGTATCCTGCTGATATTGCCAAGATTACTGATGGCAGTAATACATCTATTTTTTCAAAATAGATACCAATATTTTCTAATTTCGGTACCAAAAATTTAAAAATTGGTACAGATAAAAATCCTGTAATCATAGACGCAATCGCCCCGTTTTCATCAAAATCATTCCAAAAAATTGACAGTATAATTACAGGGCAGAATGTAGCTGCAATACCAGACCAACCAAAAATAACAAACCAAAATATAGTACGGTCAGGCGATATAATCGATACGCTTATTGCAACAAATAAAGCAAAAAGCGCTAATCCTAAAGTAATTTTTTTAGAAAGTATTATTAAAGTTTTTTGGTCAATCAGTGGATTTACAATTTTTTGGTAAAAATCCCTTGTTACTGCACTTGAAGCAACCACAAGTAGTGAATCTACGGTCGACATAACTGCAGATAATAATGCAGCAATGTAAATACCAACAACAATTGTAGGCATGATTTCTAATAAAAGTAAATACAATACATTTTCACCTGCAGGCCCTAATACTATTTCGGGATTTTGATTATTCGTAGTGAACATAAAACGTCCTATCATACCAATCATGACAGCACATGAGCTTGAGACAAAGGTATAAATGACTGCAATAATTTTCCCTTTTTTTATTTCTTGGGTATTTTTTATTGCTATAAATCGAACATAAACTTGAGGTGAACCTAGAAATCCTATGCCTATTGATAATAGACCTATTACAGATAAAAAGTTCATGAAAGTAAATCCACCATCACCCCAAATATTTACCAAAGCAGGGTCGATATCTTTAAGTCCTTTTAAAAAAGTTATACTTTTGGGTAATTGTATATATGCAGTAATAGGAAGAACTAATAAAGCTAAAAACATCATAGATCCTTGAAAAAGATCAGACCATGCGACGGCTAAAAACCCGCCAGAAAATATATAAGCTACAACTATTCCAAACCCAATAAGAATGCCAAAATAATAGTTATAGCCTAAAAAAGATTCAAAAGCTTTACCCGTAATATCAATCTGAGCGCTAACATAAATAACTACAAATGCAGATAGAGCCGTTGCCGCAATAATTCTTATTGTATTTGTTTTTGAGCTAAAATGACTGTGCAAAAAGTCAGGTACTGTTATTGATTTATAGTCATCAGTAAGCTTTTTAAACTTCTCAGCCATAAAATGCCAAGAAAAAAACACACCTATAACTTCACCAAGTACAATCCAAAATGCACTAATGCCCATTACAGCACCCATACCAGTCACACCAAGTAGTAACCATCCTGATTCTCCCGTGGCTCTAGCAGATAGTGCTGCAATCCAATAGTTTAGTTTCTTACCACCTACATAATAATCGCTAATATTATTAACATTTTTTGAGGCGGCAACTCCAATGCCTATCAAAATTGAGAAATAGAGAACTAAAATAATTTCCATTAACAATAATCAGGTAATTTGTAATTTATTTTGACTATACATTGTTTTAAAGTAAGCTGTTTTTATTTTATTTATAAAATATTATAATATTTCATATTAAAGTTTGATTCCATCTTAATTGTTGTAATTATAGTTTTTTAAGAAAATAAGTATATGTATTTATATTAAATTATACTTCTCAAATAATTATATGTAATTATGCCTAAACAATTTTTTATATCAATATTTTTGGTCCTTATTCATTTTACTGAGCTAAGTGCTTGTAAAATTTGGGCTATTATCTCAAAACATGACCGTTCATTAAATATCCAAAGCCAAGATGAATTATTATTAATTAATGAGCAATTAGGTATTTATTTCAACCAGAGTCAATATAATGCAAATGGCTGGTCAATTTTACAATATCCTCTATTTCCAGCATATAATGAAATAAGTGTTTACAGGTCTGCACTACCAGCAAATTATGATTCGCTTAATTATTGGAACGAGATGCTCTCTGTTTTTAATGATTTTAATTCAAAGATAGCCATTGCTCATCTTCGCTCGGCAACATCTGGTGCTAGTGATATTCCAAATCCTCACCCTTGGATTTTTGAAGGGGAAAAAACTTTTTCATTCGTACATAATGGTGGGGCATCAAAAGATTTATTGTATGATATAATAACAGAAAACGGAATTAACGAAGAATGGTTAATCCTAAACCCTCCTCAAACTTTTGGAGCTGGAAATTGGGCAGATGAAGGGTGGAGCGCGGTTGTGGATTCAGAACTAATTATGCTATTAATTATGAAAATGATTACTGCGCAGGGAGACGTGATTGAAGGATTAAATACAGCTTTAAGATTAATGCTTGAAGCTGGCATAAATCCTTACATGTTAAACTTCGTTTTTTCTGACTCTGATAACCTTTACGTATATGGCGGGAGCAATGGACTTAAAATTTTGGAAACAGAGGGCTATTATTCTATAATGACTACTCCACCAGCATCAGCTTCTGATTTCACATGGGAGCCAATTGCTTCAAATGAATTGGTAGTAATTAATTCCAATGAGCTTGCTAGGTACCCTACTTTTGTTATTCTTGAAAATGATAATTCTGATCTATTGACTCCGAAAAGTCCAAAGCTATTTAATCCTTATCCTAACCCTTTTAATGGCCGAATCTCCTTGAGCTTTGATGTTGATATGTTAGAATCTTCATCAATATCGATTTATACTATTGCTGGTAAGAAAGTCTTTGATAGGAAAATGAGTCCATTAGATAAAAATAAAGGTGAAATTTATTGGAGTCCGAATAGTAGTTCAGCATCTATTATATCTAGTGGAATATATATAGTCCAATTAATATCAGAAGGAATTACAAGTTCATCAAAGATAATGTTTATAAAATAAACAATTATTTTGTAATATCGCCGGCACTGTTGTAAATGTACACAAAAAATTAGGAGCTATCATCTTGCCAAAAACTAAAGCTAAGCAAAAAAAAGAAAAAGTTGATGTAAAACAAATTAAAAAAGAAGTCGAAGCTATATCGAAAGAAGAAAAAGGCAAAAAAGGAGCTAAAGATAAAAAAGCAGCTGCGCCTGCACCGAAGACGAAGAAATCAAGTAAGGTCGCAAGCGGAAGTATAAGTATGTATCTTGCTGAAATAGGTCAATACAATCCATTGCCTCCAGAAAGAGAAGTCGAGTTAGCAATTAGAATTCAAAACAACGATGAAGCGGCTATGAAAGAACTTGTTGAAGCAAACCTTCGCTTCGTTGTTTCTGTTGCGAAAAAATATCAAGGTAATGGTTTATCTCTTGCTGATATAATAAATGAAGGTAACCTTGGGCTAATAAAAGCAGCAAAGCGTTTTGATCACACGAGAGGTTTCAAATTTATTTCTTATGCTGTCTGGTGGATTCGTCAGTCGATACTCCAAGCATTGGCTGAACAATCTAGGTTGATTCGTTTGCCTCTAAATCGTGTAGGTACTATCACTAAGATAACTCGTGCGGCTGAAAAATTAGAAGCAGAAGTTGAGAGACAACCAAAAGGTGATGAGATAGGTAATCAATTAGAAATGAGTGGTGATGAAGTATTAATGGCCATGCAATATTCTAGAAGACATAGTTCGCTGCATTCTCCATTTCAAGATGGTGAGAATAGTAGTCTGCTTGATATAATTGAAGATGATCAAGCAGAAGAGCCAGAAGCTAATATCATGCGAGAGTCGATGTCTGAAGAGGTAACTGGTGCTTTGGAGACATTATCCGGTAGAGAAAGATCTGTTCTTGAAATGTATTTTGGTATCAATCGAGATAGTGCAATGACATTAAATGAAATTGGTGAAGAATTTGATCTTACCCGTGAAAGAGTAAGACAAATTAAAGAAAAAGCAATTCAAAGATTGAGACATCGATCAAGAAGTAAAAGTTTGAGAAGATATCTGGGATAAATTAAAAAAGGAGCGCTGCTCCTTTTTTTTTGCTTATTTATACAATATTCTTCCTGTTTTTAAGTTGTTGTTGTTTTTTAAAGCTTTTAGTTATTTTTAATTATAATCAAGAAGGCTAATCTATTGAAGAAACTATTTTTTACAATTTTTGTACTGTGCTTAAGTGGCGTTTTATTTGCAAATAATTCTACTCCAGATCGATCCGTTGATATACTCCATAGTTTAATCGACATAAAAATTGATATTTTGTCAGAGAAAGTGACCGGAAAAGTTACTCATTCATTTAGTCCTCTAGGATCTGCTTTATCAGAACTTGAACTTGATGCAGAGGATATGATTGTTAGAAGGGTCCGAATTGGAAACAAAGACATTCCTTTTTTTCAAAGTGAAGAGAAGTTGCATATGGACTTATTAAAAAATTATGCATGGTCAGATACTCTTGACGTTACAATAAACTACACAGCAACTCCTCGGACAGGATTATATTTTTTCAAACCTGATTCACTTTATCCTAAAAGAAAAATGCAGGCGTGGACTCAAGGAGAAGAAACAGATAATCATCATTGGGTACCAATGTATGATTACCCTAATGAAAGAGCCACTTTTGAATGTATTCTTACGGTTGATAATAAACTCAAAGCTATCTCAAATGGTGAGCTAGTTTCTTTTCAAGACAATAAAGATGGAACGCATACATTTCACTGGAGAGAAAATTTTCCAATGGTAGGTTATTTAATTTCTTTTGTTATCGGTGATTATGTTAAAGTAGAAGATAATCATAAGGACGTTCCAGTTGCTTATTGGGTATATCCTGAAAATAAAAATGAGGCTTTTCGTTCATTTGGTAAAACTCCAGATATGATTGATTACTTTAATAATTTGACAGGAGTTTCTTATCCATTTGAAAAGTATGATCAAATAATTGTTTCAGAATTTATGTGGGGAGGAATGGAAAATATTACTTTAACTCATAATTCTGATAGGACAATGTTTGATTCAAAGGCACATCCTGATCATAGTAGTGACGGTCTCGTTGCCCATGAGCTAGCGCATCAGTGGTTTGGTGATATGATTACAACTCGGAATTGGGCAAATATTTGGCTCAATGAGGGTTTCGCAACATTCTTTTCGAGGTTGTATTTGACAAAAGATAGAGGAGATGATGAGGGTGATTATATAAGACTTGGTGAAATAAGAAGCTTCAAACGTGCAGATAAAAATAAAAGAAGGCCGACTGTTGACTTTGTTTATGATGAACCTTTTGAACTTTTTAGCAGCCACGTATACGCAAAAGGAAGTTTGATTTTAACCATGCTTCGTGATGTGCTTGGTGAAGAAGGCTTTTGGAGATCTATACGGAATTATACCAATGAAAATAAATTAAAAAATGTGGAAACCAATGACCTAAAAAAGACAATTGAAATGACCACGGGGCAAAATCTTGATTGGTTCTTTAAGCAATGGCTTTATGAACCAGGATTTCCTAACTATGATGTTTCATGGAATTATAACCAAAGAAAAAAAGAACTTTCAATTCATGTTAAACAAACTCAGGATTTAAAAACGACAAGTTTATTTAAAATGCCAATTAAAATTATTGTTGATAGTGGAGAAAAAAAAGAACACGTTATTTGGGTGGATAATTTGGATTCTGTCTACAAAATAAAGTCTGATAAAAGACCGAAAATGGTAATATTTAATTCTGGGCAAAGAGTTCCTTCAAATTTAAAAATGCAAAAATCAGTTGCTGATCTCAAATATCAATTACAAAACGCATCAAATGCTCTAGATCGGATATGGGCTGCTCAAGAGCTTTCCAAGAAAAAAGGTCGAAAAGTCGTTGAATACACATTAATGGAAGCTGCTAAAAAAGATCCATTTTGGGCTGTAAGAAAAGAAGCTTATACTTCATTGGGAAGACTAAAAACAAAAATTGTTTCAGAAGATATTGATTGGATAAAAAGAAAAGAAATAGACAATAGAGTGAAGAGATCATTTATTAAAATATTAAAAAATCAAAAAAACAATTTAGAAGTGAGTAAATTTTTAGAAGATATAATTATTTCTGATACTAGTTATTATGCTATTTCAGAATCTATTAGAACCTTAGCAATTATTGATACTGCTGCGGCAAAACCCCATGTTGATAAATTACTCAATACTGAATCACATAATGATGTAATTAGGAAAGCAGCTCTTGCTTATTTTAGTCAAGTCCAAACAGCATCAAACTATATGCGATTAAAAGAATTAGCTAAATATGGTAATTTTAGCTGGCCTTCTAGGCCAACAATAATTTATGAGTTATCAAAATATCAGAAAAAGAGGCCAAGTACATTTGATTTTATTTTATCATTTTTTGATGATAATGATAGGTTCGTAAGAATGGCAGTAATAGCGCAGGTTGGAAATTATGGTGGTGAATCAAATTATTCATTGCTTGATATTATGGTGGAGAAAGACCCCGTACTATCTATCAATGCAAAAAGAGCAAAATCTAAAATCGAGAACAGGAAAAACAGTTCGTCCAAAAAGTCTGATTCAAAAGCTGTAGAAATTTTAGATAAAAAACTCAGAGCAATAAAAAATATTTTAAATGATTAATGAGTAGTTTTTCGATTTGGCTAATCCTTGAAAAAGAAAGTCGTTCAAACTATAGGCAAATTAATCAATCAATTTCTAAGCGCTTGAAAACGCCAATTTTTGAACCTCATTGTACAATATATGGTCATTTAAATACAGATATTGAAATTTTAAAACCTCTTATTACTGAACTAGCTAAAAACTATAATCAATTTTCAGCAAGTATAAAAAAAATAAAAAGTGGAGATTCTTACTCCAAATCATTATATGTCTCTATTGAAAATAGTGGTGCCTTAAATCAACTAAATACTATATGTAAAAATAAATTCAGGAGCTCAAGAAAATATGGTTTTGATCCGCACATTAGTATTGCTTATGGTATTTTTTCAAAAGAAGAAATATATTTTGCTACAAAGAGTCTTATAATTCCTAACCATGTAGTTTTTAATGGCTTATCAATAGTTAAAACTGGTAAAAATGTAAAAAATTGGGAAACTGTATTTCAAAGGCAATTTTAGAGTATTTTTATTGCTAAAATTATAATTGGTTCTTTAAAGTTTTTTAAGTGTTTTATAAAAAAGTGAGGATAAAAATGAAGTTTAAATTAGATATTTTGTTAATTGTTATAGGTTTTACCCTGCTAAATTGTTCAGTTTCTACAAATGCTGAGGAAGCTAATATTTCGCTTCCGACGATAATGTGTGGTATGTGCGAGACAAACATTGTGGATGCCTTTTCAAAGACTGATGGAGTATTAAAAGTAAAAGTTGACCTTGAGAATAAAAATGGTAAAGTTTATTTTAATCCACAAAAAGTTTCTCTGGCTCAAATCGAAACACAAATATCAATAGCAGGCTACCAAGCAAATGAAACGATGGCTCTCAAAGAAGCCTACAACAAGCTTCCGAGATGTTGTAAGATTAATGGGTAAAACGTTAAAATAAATAATGTTTGGTAGTTAGGACTTTTTTTTTCAAATTCAAGTGTAATCCGAAGTTACACCCACTATGATAAGACAATTATTTAAGCTATTACTATCTATAGTACTGGTCGGAGGGATACATATCTCCTCTTCAGGAGATTTGCGTTTTGGAGAATCTTTAAGCGCTCAGTCTAAGAAAAAGAAAAAATCTTCGAAAAAAAGGAAGCCTTCTAAAAAGAAAAAATCTTCTAAAAAGAAAAGACCATCGAAGAAGAAAAAGTCTTCTAAAAAGAAAAAAGCAAAATCATCATCTAATGCCTCAAAACCGCTTCCTATTGTAAACAAAGGTCCTCAAATAAATGTGGCAGCATTTGCTGATGAACTATATCAATTATCAAGTGAATTAGAGGCATCAAACAATGAAATGGCTAGAGCTACCAGATATATCTATAATGATATGCCTAAGAAAAAAATTAAAAATATTGAAAGTTTGCCGTTCTTAACAACTGGTGATTATGAAGCGGATGCTCGAAACAATCCAAATAATATTTATATCCAGCGCCAATTAGGTCTTCATTATGAGGCTGTTAATAATTGGGAGTCTGCCAAAGACATATATCTTCGCCAAATTAAAAAGCATCCAACAAACCCTGATGCTCACTTTTACTTAGGTTCTTTTTTTGCTATGCTAGGCGAGTATGATAAATCCAGGCAATCTTTTGAAGAAGCCTTGGAATTAAATCCAGATCATAAAGGTACGATTGACGCAATGGCAATGTACACAAATTCACCAGATCAAAGATCCCTAAGTAATCAAATTCTTGGAATGTCATCAAGACTAGTTCCTGAAGGCCCAGCTCAAAAAATTACAATTATAAGACAGCGTTTAGTAGAAGGGAACTATACTGACGCTCTCCGCTTATGTGAAGAAGGCCAGAAAAACTTCCCTACTCATAATGGTTTTCTACAACTTACTGGCGAGACTGAATTAGCTTTAGGAAATATTGAAGATGCGAAGTCAGCCTTTCAAAGGTCTATAAAACTAAATGCTAAAGATAAAAATTCACATGTTAGTCTAGCTAATTTGTATTTTGATTTAGGTAAATATGTTTATGCCGCTTTATCATTTGGCGATGTTATTTTTCTTGATCCTGAAGATGCTGATTCCCGCTACATGCAAGGCTTGAGTTATTTTAAGGCCCAAGAATGGGGAAGAGCAGCAGCAGCTTGGGAAGACCTTCTTCACTATAAGCCTGATAATGAGGTTGTAAGAGTTCTACTACCTCAAACATATTATATACTAGCTATAGAATATAATCGTTTAGGAAATCCCTCCATGGGAAGACAGTCCTTTAAAAATGCTTTATCTATAAACCAGAATACCAACCAATGGTTAGCTAGCTCGATGGCAACCCTTGGAGGCTATTATAGGGAAAAACGTATGTACCGTGAATCTTTAGCTGCATACCAAGAGGTTATTGAATTAGATCCAAGTAGTGCTGAAGCATACCTAGGATTAGGACTAACATATTGGAATATGGATGAAAAAGTTCTTGCCAAAAGTTCTTGGCAAAAAAGTATGATTATAAAGCCTGATAATAATGAATCCCAAGGTTGGTTGATTTTATCAGACCAAGAATCATAGTCTAAAATGATATTAACCATTCTTTTCAGAAATGGTAAAACTATTAATAACTTTTATTTTCGCTTCTAGCTTTAACTTTGCTTTAAATACTAAAGCCGATTCTACAATAATGAATGGAGTCACAGCTTTTTATAATTATGATTTTGAAAGGTCTATAAAAATCTTGGGGAAAGCTAGAATTGATTATCCAAATCACCCTGGCGTTCATTTTATATGGGCCTCTTCAAAGTATTATATTAGTCAAGGTGTAGACCCCATTGATGCTACTTATGATACTTTGGAATCTGCATTAGATGAAATTCAACCCATTTATCAAAAATTAGTAAGCGAAAACCCACAAAATGCGGAGTATAAACTCTATTTGGGTTCAACGCTTGGGATGAGAGCGAGAGTAAGTCTTGGAAAAAAAGACTGGCTATCTGTGCTTAACCAAGCTTATCAAGGTTTTTTAATTATTGAGGATGTTTCGAAAAATAGACCAGACTTAATAGATGCCCAATTGCCAATCGGAATCGTTGGCTATTATGCAAGTGTTAGTAATGTTTTTTTACGATGGTTGGTAAAACTATACGGTCTTGACACTTCAAAAAAAGAAGGTATTTATAAAATCGAAGATGCGGCAACCAAAAGTGATTGGGCATGGATAGAAGCTTCTGGTATATTATCTTTTATCTATCTTTGGATTGAAAATAAGCCTGAAGACGCGGTTCCAATTACTAAAAAACTATCAGAAGAATTTCCTAATAATTTTTATTTCAGTATACTATATCTAGAATCTTTAACAAGGACCAATAGTTTTAATAATGCAAATAATTTGATTAAGAATTTAGATACTAGATACACATTTTTGTCTGATCGACAAAAAGAATGGTATAAGCCATATTTTGATTATCAAAAAGCGTTGATTTCATTTCTTGAAAATGATTACGATAAAGCAATGGTTTTAACAGACTTAGCAATAAAAGATTATTCAGGAGAGCTTGATATCGTTTTAGGAAATTTATATTTGCTCAAAGGTAAGTTGTATGATTCAAAAGGTCAGAGGAGTAAGTCAGTTAAATATTATAAATTATGTACAAAACTTGATAACCTTTCTCATTCATCTAGACAAGCAAAAGGATATTTAGAAAAACCATATAGCAACATTATTAAATGAAATTAGATTTACAAGAATATTGCATGGATTTTAAAGGATACAGTCGGTTTCCAACAAGAGAGGTGATGGTTGGAGACGTATCTATTGGTGCAAATAATCCTATTAGAGTTCAGTCCATGACCACCACTGATACGATGGATACTGAAGGAACTGTTGAACAATCCATTCGAATGATTAAGGCAGGATGTGAGTTAGTTCGAATTACAGCGCCGAGTATTAAAGAAGCAAAAAACTTGGAATTAATTAAAAAATCATTAAAGGCCAAAGGCTTTAGAGTTCCATTAATTGCTGATATACATTTTACGCCAAATGCGGCTGAAGTTGCTGCTGGAATTGTAGAAAAAGTTCGAATAAACCCTGGAAATTTTGCCGATAGAAAAAAGTTCGAAGTAATTGAATATTCAAATCAAAGTTATGAAGATGAATTAATTAGAATATCTGAAAGATTTTCACCTTTAGTTAAGATATGTAAAAATAATGGTACAGCAATGCGCATAGGTACTAATCATGGCTCTCTTTCAGATAGAATATTAAGCAAATATGGTGATACGCCATTAGGAATGGTTGAATCAGCGATGGAGTTTTTACGAATATGTGAGTATTGGAACTATAATGATATTATACTAAGTATGAAAGCTAGTAATACTCAAGTCATGGTCCAGGCCTATCGGTTGCTGATTAATAAAATGGCGAAAGAGAATATGTGTTACCCGTTACATTTAGGCGTAACTGAGGCTGGCGATGGAGAAGATGGTCGAATTAAATCAGCAGTTGGAATAGGGGCATTATTAGAAGATGGTATTGGAGATACCATTAGAGTTTCACTTACTGAAGATCCTGAGGCTGAAATACCGGTTGCTAAATTTTTAGCTCAAAGATATGACGATTTAGAAAGCTCAATACCTCCAAACCTAAAAACTGAAATTCCATATAACCCTTATTTTCATTCAAGGAGGATAACATCACAGGTTCACCACATTGGCGGTGATAATGTTCCTAGAGTATTTTGTGACTTATCTGGGTTTGATGAAATTACGCCAGAATCTTTAGCTCCTTTAGGGTATCTATATTCTCCAGATAAAGATAAATGGCATATATCAGACCAAGCAACTGATTATTTTTTTATTGGGAAAAATAAAATCAATTTTGAGTTACCTGGGCTTTTATCAGGTATTCAACATCACTCCGTATGGGATGAAAGTACGGGGGTGTTTCCTTTCTATGATATTGAAAACTATAAAAACGCAACAAAAAAGTCTAAAATATTAAATTTTTTAAGCATTAAAGAAAAAACGTTTTCTAGTGAGCTGAAATCATTACTGGCAAGTGACAGTACTATTGCGCTTGTAATTGGCCACAATCAAAAGCATAGTTTAAAGTCACAACGCAATTTTATTATAGATATGATTAATCAAAGTATTGCCAGTCCCGTAATTGTTTGGAAAAATTATGCCTCCAAATCAAATTCAGAATTCCAATTAAGTAGTGCAATAGATATAGGTTCATTGATGATAGATGGATTAGTTGATGGTATGAATATTAATTATCTGTCTGATAGAAGTTTATCAAACCAGACCTCTTTTGGCATTTTACAAGCTTCAAGGTTAAGAATATCCAAAACAGAATATATTTCTTGTCCTTCTTGTGGACGTACTTTATTTGATTTACAATCTACAACAAATGCAATTCGTTCAGTAACTGATCATCTAAAAGGTGTAAAGATAGGAATAATGGGTTGTATCGTAAATGGCCCTGGTGAAATGGCGGATGCTGATTATGGCTATGTTGGAACAGGTGTAGGAAATATTTCGCTTTACAAAGGACAAACCGTTGTAAGAAAAAATATTCCCTCAGAAAAAGCAGTTGATGCTTTAATTAGTCTAATAAAAGATAATGGTGATTGGGTTGAGCCATCTGAGGATTAGTATTGTTCCTGATTTTATCTATATTGTATAATTGGGTATAGAATAAATACGTTTTAATTATAAGAGGTGGTCATGAAAAAATATTTTCTAATACTTTGCATTTTTTCTCTAGGTATTGGGCAAAGTCTTAAAAATGACGTGGCTCTCTCGCCTGTAGTTACATACTGGAAAACATTATCAATTGAAGAAAAAGAAACTTTCTTATTTTCATATCTGGTACAAGTATATGAGACACATACTGAATTAAAAAAGGACATTGGATATGGTGGAATTACCGAATGGTATTATGATAATAGAGCTGAATTAGTTTATGGAATTTTCGATTATTTAAATCAGGTTGATATATATCAAATGGTAAAGTGGGTAGATGAGTTTTATTCCCATGGAGAATATGCTAATAGACCTTTTTACGAATCATTAGAATTTGCATTTAGATTCCAACAAGCAGCTGGCAGTACATTGTTAGAAAAATATGAAGATCTTCAATTTAGAAAAATTAAGCCTAAGGATGACTAGTGTCATTCTTGAAGCCTAAGTTCCTGCAATCTTGGATTGAATCTTTTAAAAAAGGCGGTATAAAAGGATTATTGAAAGAAAAAGGGTGGAGTGTCTTAGCAGCTTTTTTTTTATTTTACCTTGTTAGAGATTCTATCTTATACCTTATAATTCCTTGGCTAGGTTACAAGCATTTCAGTTCCTTCTTTTAAGAAATGAAACCAACAATTTTTCTTCTTGTTTTGTTATCTCTAGGTGGTGCTGAAAAAGAGCCAAAACATTTATGTTCTCGTGGAAAGTCAGTAGAGAGGTGGATATCTAACAGCTCAACATTATCACTGGACCAAAGTAAAATTAATATTTCATTTTACGATATTTCAATAGACATAAATTTTGAATCAAACACTATTAATGGTTCCGTAGGTGTAAATGGTTTTGTAGATAATAACCTTCCTGAATATATTGAATTAGATTTTTACAACAATATGACAGTTAATTCGATTTTGCAAAATAATGGGCAAGTGTCTTTTTTGCATGAGCAGAATAAGATAAAAATCCCGATTAATAATATCATTATTCAAGATGATAATTATTTTTCAATACTTATCAAATATCAAGGCTCCCCTCAAGACTGCGGGGCCGGTGGTTTTAAATTTGATGAACACTTAGGCGTCGATCACGTTTGGACATTGTCAGAGGCTTATTGTGCAAGAAGCTGGTGGCCTAGTAAGGATGACCCTAGTGATAAAGCAGATTCTGTATATATTAGAGTTACAGTTCCTGCAAATCCAAATTTTATTGTTGCTTCAAATGGCTTGCTTGATAATATTATAAATGATGGGGATAAAAATACATTTTTTTGGAAAGAGAAATATCCCATTACTACGTACCTTGTCTCATTGGCAATATATCCATACACAATTTGGAGTGAACAATATATTTCTTCTATTTCTAATGATACAATGGCAATAGAACATTATGTTTTTCCTGACCGGTACGAGTCTTCATTTTCCAATTATTCATTAACAGGCGAAATGATTAGGTTTTTCTCTGGCTTGTTTGGTGAATATCCCTTTATATCAGAAAAATATGGGCATGCAGATTTTAAATGGGGTGGGGGAATGGAGCATCAAACTCTTTCAAGTATGGGTTCTTCATCTCAAAATCTTATTGTTCATGAGTTAGGTCACAGTTGGTGGGGAAATCTCATTACCTGCAAAACGTTTAATGATATTTGGCTTAATGAAGGCTTTGCAAGATATTGTCAAGCACTGTGGTTCGAACACATAAATGGTGAAGAAGCATATGCTAGTTTTATGAATGACTATGCCTATTATGGAGATGGGACAATATATGTTGAAAACCCATCTTCAAATTCTCAGATTTTTAATTCTAATTTATCTTATAATAAAGCATCATGGGTACTACATATGTTGAGGCACAAAGTGGGGGATGATACATTTTTTGAAATTTTAAAAAGTTATGCGTCTAATGATACACTCGCCTATAATGCAGCTTCAACGGCTGATTTTCAAAAAATCAGTGAAGATATTTCAGGTCAAAATTTAGAATTGTTTTTTCAACAATGGATATATGAAGAAGGTTATCCTAAGTATGAAATGTCTTGGTGGCATGATGGCAATGAAACTTATAAAGTAAAAATTGACCAAATTCAATCTAGCGGGCTTTTTTCCATGCCAATAGACCTTAATTTTTCTGGAAGTATTGGACCATTATTAATTGATACAACAATAGTTGTTGAAAATAATAGCTTGAACCATTTGTATGAAATATCTGGACTCAATTTTTTTGTGGAAAACGTGACTTTAGACCCAAACAACTGGATATTAAAAGAAGTGTCTTATACTACGAATGGGATTGATCATCTTATGCCTAAAAATATAGATGTTCAACTTGCATACCCAAATCCATTTAATTCAAATTTAAAACTGAGTTTTTATGTTCATCCAAGGCTTGGTAATCATAATGTTAGTATCGATGTCTTTAATATTAATGGTGGCCTAGTAGAATCGCTAACGAAGAAGATGTTTCAATCAGGTTTTCATAACGAATCTTGGAATGCAAAAGGAAAACCTGCAGGTGTTTATTTTATTCAATTATCATCGGATAATTATGTTAACACCCAAAAGGTTATTTATCTAAAATAGAGTGTAATGGATACAATAAGAATTAATAACTTAAAAATAATAGCTAGACATGGAGTTTATGCTTTTGAGAAATCTAAGGATGGTACTTTTGAAATAGATTTAGTTTTGCACTGTAACTTAGAAAAACCTGGACACACAGATGCGCTGAGTGATACTATTGATTATCAAGAAATAATTTCTTGCACAATTGAGGAGTTTACTAAAAAACGTTTTTCATTAGTAGAAGCTGTCGCTAATTCTGTCTGCGATAGGTTGTTGGCAGAGTTTGATTTAGATAAAATTGTCATACGGGTAAGGAAACCTCATGCTCCTATAGAAGCTGATTTTAAAAATGTTGAGGTGGAACTACAGAGATTTAAATGAAAGTTGGAAATAAAGTATATTTATCTATTGGTTCAAATATTGGAGATAGGGAATCTAATATTGCTCAAGCAATTTCAGCTATTGAGGTACCAAGAGAGAATTATAATTTAACTAGCGCCTCTTTTTATTTAACAGAACCGTTATATAATCTAAATCAAGAATATTTTATTAATACGGTGGTTGGACTGGATTCAGATCTAAATCCGTTTCAATTATTAGATTTCATTAAAAGTATTGAAAATATGCTAGGTAGACGAAAAACGTTGAAACGTAACATGCCCAGAACAATTGATATAGATATATTAGTTCATGGTTCATCGGTTATAGAAACAAAGGAATTAGCTATACCACATCCAGGTCTAATTAATAGAAAATTTGTATTAATTCCATTTGATGAGATTGCTCCTGATTTTAAAATACCATATGTTAATTTGACAGTTAATGAGCTTCTTATAAGATGCGCGGATACGTCTCTCGTTAAAATGTATGAATTGGGAAATAAAGCATGAGAAATTTATATTATATAGCAATTGAAGGCCCGATTGGGGTTGGTAAAACAAGCTTGGCCCAGCTATTATCTAAAGAGTTAGGAGCGAGACTTGTTCTTGAAGATTTCGAAGACAATCCTTTTCTTCCAGATTTTTATAACGATCCTGAAAGGTTTGGTTTCCAAACTCAGTTGTTCTTTCTTTTACAAAGGTATCGTCAACAACAAGATTTAAGACAAGTCGATATGTTTCAAAAATTATTAATTACAGATTATATGTTTGTTAAAGATCGTCTATTCGCTTCTTTAAACTTAGGAGATAAAGAAATGCAGCTATATGACACAGTTGCTAGTCTTCTTGAAAGAAATATTATTAAACCCGATATTGTTATTTATCTTCAAGCAGATACGGATGTTTTAATGAAGAATATTGAAAAGCGTGGTCGAAATATGGAAAAAAATGTTACCTGGGAATATATAGATGCTTTAAATCAAGTGTATACAGAATATTTTTTTCGTTATCAGGACACGCCTCTTGTCATTATAAATACGAATAATATAGATTTTGTAGAAAATGAAAATGATTTAAAAGAAGTTATTGATTATATAAGGCAGCCAGTATCAGGAACTAAATTTTTCAATCCAGTAACAGAATTTTAAATGAATGAAACTAATCTTATTAATATTTCTTGGATACTCGGTATATAAAATTAGTTTTTTTGTGTTATCCTTGTTTAAAGTAAAATCAAAAATAAAAGACGAAGCAACTAAAGCAGATTTTAAACGGAAGGTTAGCAAAATGGATATCCAAGATGCTGAATATGAAGATATATGAAATTTGAAAAACATATCTTCATATGTACAAATGAACGCGATGAAAATAGTTTAAGAAAAAGTTGTGGTTCCTGTGGTGGTCTAGATTTGCGAAAAGATCTAGTTAGAATGATTAATGAATCGGGTCTAAAAGGAAGAGTAAGAGCTAATAAATCTGGGTGTCTAGATGTCTGTGAAAAAGGCCCAGCAATGGTAATATACCCTAATGGCTTTTGGTACTTAGATGTAAAAAAAAAGGATATTAAAACGATTTTTAAAAAGTCAATCATCAATAACGAACCTGTCTCAGAATTGATAGCCACAAAAGACCAGCTTAACACTAGGTAAATGATGGTAAAGTTTTTCATAATATTTATCCTATTAATTAACATAGTTTTTTCTAATTCGTTAAATACAAGATTTGGTGCTGGATTAGATGTCGGATCAAGAGGATCTGGAATTTTTTTTAATTATTTGCATGGGAATAATAAAAAAAATTTTGATTTTGTTGGTGAGGTTAGATATTTCGACATTAAAGGAGAAACAGAAAGCATAGTATATGATAATTGGACAAATCAATATATAACGATTAGCGGGCAAAATTTATTATTTATACCGGTTTTAGTTGGCTTCAATTATCATCCTTTTGCAGGAGAAATTGCAAATAACTTTTCTCCTTTTGTTGCTATTAGAGGAGGGTTAAACCTTTCCATCGATGGAATAGAAGGTGACGGTAGTTACAAAAAAATATGGCGAAAAGCAGAAACGCAGTGGTCTCCTATTGCTTTCTTTGGGGGAGGAGTTGAATTCAGATGGTACAATCAAAGTTCTGTTGCGTTGCATATAGGTTCAGATATAATTAAACTGAAAAAAGAAGCCGACCAGAAGAAAGATTATAGTGGCTTATTAATTCATATATCATTTAACCGGTTTTTGCAGAACAAGTAATTTTTATTTCATTTTATTCTCTTCGTGTAAATATCTAGTAAAATTGCTAGATTTATTGACCATCTAATAATCGTATATAGTGTATATCTCAGAATTAAAAATGCACGGCTTTAAGTCTTTTGCAAAAAAAGAAGTTTTAAAGCTAAGTCAAGGCGTGACCACGGTCGTTGGACCTAATGGTTGCGGTAAAACAAATATCGTTGATGCAATAAGGTGGGTCTTAGGAGAGCAAAAATCTTCAGTTTTACGTGGTGGTAAAATGGAAGATGTTATTTTCAATGGCGCAGAAAACATGAAACCTTTAAGCGTCTGTGACGTCACGCTTACAGTGCACAATAATAAAGGAAAACTTCCAATCGAATATAATGACATAGAAATTGGAAGAAGAGTATATCGAAATGGAGAGAGTGAATACACGATAAATAAAACGCCATGTAGACTCAAAGATATTAACGATCTTTTCATTGATACCGGTATGGGTTCTGATGCTTATAGCGTAATAGAATTAAAAATGATTGAACAAATACTCTCTGAAAATGGTGATGATAGAAGGCGAATGTTTGAAGAGGCATCAGGGATAAATAAATATAGAAAGCAAAGAAAATCAACATTAAGAAAATTTGATGCTACTAGATTTGATCTTGAAAGAATTAATGATGTTATTTCTGAGGTTGAACAAAAAGTTCATGGTCTAGAACTTCAGCTAAAGAGGTTTAAGCGTCATGAAAATCTCACTCATCAGCTTCGAGAAAAAGATATTGAATTAGCATTTTTGAAAGTTGACAAATACCAAAACATTATGTCTCCTCTTGAACAAGAAATTAAAGATTATAATCACCTTAAAAGCTCAAAAACAGATAAATCTTCGCAGTATGAAGAAGTATTAGAAAAAAATAGATTAATATATAAAGAACAAGAAGATGAATTGAATGCTTTGCAATCTAAACTCCTAACCCTTACGGAAAATCGTCAGGAAGTAAGGCAAAACATTCTGATTTGGACTGAAAAAGGTAATTCCACCTCACTTTCCATTGAAAGAGGAAAAACAGATTATAAAACGAATAACCAAAGATTAGCCATTTTGAGTAAAGAGGATGAATCCTTTATTGAAGAGAGTGAAAAATTGCAAAATGACTTGGATCTTGCATTATCCTCCTATAAAAATAAAAAAGAAGAATTAGATAAGATTGAAAAAAAGTACCATGAAGAATTAAAATATCTCGATCAAGTTCAGAATGAGAGGTGGAACCACCAAAAAACTATTGCTTCAAATAAGTCAATGTATGATCGAACAAAAAATTTAATAAATGATAAAACTTCTAATGCTGCGATTATTAGTAAAAAGATATTTGAATTAAAAAAAGAGTCTAAACAAATAAGTAGCACTATTAAATCACTTGAGCAAAAACAACTTAAAATTGATAATAATTATTTGGAAGAAAAAAAAGAATTAACTGAGATTCAGAAAAAACTTCAAACTTTAATTGATCAACAGCAAGAGTATATAAAAAATAATAATAGTTTAATTGTAAAAATTGAATCGTTAAATGATCAGGCTAGATTTTATGAGGAGTTAATTGAGTCAAATGAAGGTTTTCCTGAGGGCACTCAATATGTTCTTGAAAATCCTAAAGTCTTCCCAGGTGTGCTTGGTACTGTTGCGGATATGTTTCAGGTCGAAGAAGAATATAGGGATGCTTTAGAAAATGGGTTAGGTGAGTTATCACATTGTCTAATAACTAAAGATAAAAAGACTGGCTTGTCTACATTAGAAACGGCTCTTGAGAATAATGCAGGTGACTTAACAATTATTCCTTTAAAAGAAGCAATTGCTTATAAAGTAAAATTAAAATCTTTACCAAAGTCAGATAATGTTATTGCTTTAGCTTCTCAATTGGTAAAAACCGATAAGAAACTATCGCCGCTCGCAGACTATATTTTGGGTGATCTTATCGTGGTGAGTGATTTGAAACATGCTGCAAATGATAAAAAATTAGAGGGCTGGAGACTGGTTGATTTAAATGGTACATATTCTGGAAAAAATTTAGTCATAAAAAGCAGACAAGTTTCTGAGCACGGAAACCTAATTGGCAGACGCAATAAACTTGAAATTATTTCTGAACAATTAGCTCATTCAAAAAGCGAAGAGAAAAAAACAATTACAAGTCAAGCATTGATTGAAAAGAAAATAGATTCATCAAGAATTGAGTTAAATAAAAAACAAGAATTAATAAAAAATAGTGAGAGTCAACTAAGTCAATTAGATTCATCCTTGATGAAAAACCATCTAAATCAGACTCAAATTTTAGAAAGCTTGGGAAATCTTAAAAATGAGTTGGCTGAAACAGAAAAAGTACTAAATGATTCACAGCTCTCCTTAAAAAAAATAGAGCCTGGTATCCAAAAAGCTGAAAAGTTAGTATCATCATTTCAAGAAAAAATAAATAAAGCTAATCAAAATGTCTTGGATCAAGGAAAAAGCAGAGATTTTCAGCAACAAATATTGCAAGATGCTAGAGTAGAAATGGTCAATATTGAATCAAAAAATGATAATATAGTTTATAAATCTAATTCTGCAAAAGAGCAGATCAAGACTATTGAAAAAATTCAATCTGAAATCATTGAGGAAGAGAAAAAAATGATTTTATTAAAAAAAGAGTATTCCCAAAATATTGAAAATGGTGAAAAAAAACTAACCGAAACAAACGCTGAGCTACAAAAACAAAAATCGATAATTGATTTAAAACAATCTGTTTTTAGAGAGACTTATGATAGTATTGATAAGATTCAAACAAAAATTAAACTTGAACAAAAAGATCGAGAATCTATTTTAGAAAATTTGAAATTATCAGAATTCAAATTAAATGAATTAAAGCAAAAAATTGAAATTGTTAGAGAACAAATTAAAGAACGTTATGACACCTCGATACCTAAAAAATTAATTGTTGACCATGTAGAAGATGAATTATCATATCAGGTTGATAAAATCCAAAGAAGTTTAGATAATATTGGACCTGTAAATATGGCAGTCCAAGATGAGTATAACGAAGACTCAGAACGTTTAAGTCATTTGCGCAGGCAACGAGATGACTTAGTTGAATCAGAAGAAAATTTGAGAGATACTATTCAAAAAATTGACAGAATTGCTAGAAAAAAATTCCAAGAGACTTTTAAGCTTATAAGTAAAAATTATAAAAAATTATTCAATCTTTTTTTTGAAGGGGGGTATGGAGCTTTGCGTTTAGTGGGAGACCCTGATCCATTAGAAGCAGATATCGTAATTGATGCTCAACCGCCGGGAAAAAGAAATACTTCATTAAGGTTGCTTTCGAGTGGTGAAAAAGCATTAACTGCAATTTCACTTCTTTTTTCAATATATCAAGTTAAACCCAGTCCATATTGCATTTTAGATGAAGTTGATGCTCCTTTAGATGATATTAATATTCATAAATTCACAAAAGTACTTAAACAATTTGCTGATGAAACTCAATTCATTGTTGTTACCCATAATAAACTTACAATGGAAATAGCGAATCACATGTATGGAGTAACCCAAGAAAAGAAGGGAGTATCAAAGCTAGTTTCTGTAAGTTTTGATTAAGATGGATAAAATTTGGTTCTATAATAATTTCGAAATATTTGCCTCTCCTTTAATTATAGTAGTTGTCGGAATCCTTTTTGGGTTTGTATTTAAAAGGTCCATTCATTCAAAACTTAAACTAGCAGCAAAAAAGTCCACTTGGACTGGAGATGATGCAGTCCTTGATGCTATTGAACCTCATATAGTTATTTGGTTTTTCCTGGGTGCCTTATCTATAGCGACTTCTACTATTGACTCTATAGCGATGGAAAATACATATTTAAAAAGTTTTTTAAATGACTACGTATCAAAATTTTTGGTAATAATGCTCATCGGTTCAATAACATTAGCTTTTGGGAAGTTAGCTGTTAGCCTTTTTAATTCTTGGGCAAGAGACCAAGAAAAAGGCTTCCCATCGACAACGATGTTTACAAATTTTGTAAGGATTGCAATATATGTTATCGGCGCTCTAATTATTTTAGATGCTTTAAGTATTTCTATTGCTCCAATGATTACTGCACTCGGAGTTGGTGGTCTTGCAGTTTCTTTGGCATTAAAAGATACCCTTACGGATGTTTTTGCTGGTTTGCATATACTACTTAGCAAAAAAGTCCAAGTTGGTGATTTTGTTCAAATAGATACTGGTGATATGGGCTATGTCCAAAATATTTCGTGGCGCAATACTACGATAATGGAAAGAACTAATAATATAATTCATATACCTAATACTCGATTATCTTCTGCCATTATTAAGAATTTTGATAGCGGTGATCCTAGTTTCTCTGTTAAAATCCCCGTGGGCGTTGGTTATAGTTCAAATTTAGATGAAGTTGAAAAAGTGACTCATGAAGTAATTAAAGAAATTCAAATTTCTATGGATGAAACGAACAAAAAGTATGAGCCCACTATGCGCTTTCAAAATTTTGGTGAATCAAGTATAAACTTAATGGTATATTTTAGAGGAAATCGTTACGGAGATCAGAACCCTATTATAGATAGATTTATTAAGCTTTTGCATAAAAAATATGCTGAAGTGGGTATTGAAATTCCATTCCCAATGAGAACTATCATTCATAAAAATGAAAAAAAATGAAGTTGTTCTTATTAGTAGGCTCAATTTTTGCTTCTTTATCCATTTTATTTGGCGCATTTGGCGCTCACTTTCTTAAAGAAAAACTTAGTTCAGATCAATTAGTTGTTTTTGAAATTGCAACTAGATATATGATGTATCATTCCTTTGGTTTATTAATTTTTGGCTTACTTGGATACATTTTAGCTGAGGAGATTATAAGCACACCTGGTATTATGATGATTGTTGGGATTGTTATTTTCTCGGGAAGTTTGTACTTAGTTTCTCTAGGTGGCTTTAAAAAATTTGGTATGATAACTCCTGTTGGAGGAGTCGTTTTGATAGCAAGTTGGTTAACCTTTGCCTATAATATTTATAAGCTATCTTAATTTATAATTGGTTAGTGGAAAGAATCGTCATTTAAGTTTATTTGCAGCTGTATCGTTGGTTATTTCGAGTATGGTAGGCACTGGCGTATTTACCAGTTTGGGTTATCAACTTGTTGATATACAGTCTGTATTTGCGTTATTAATGCTTTGGTTAATCGGCGGTGTGATATCACTTTTTGGTGCTTTAAGTTATTGTGAATTGGCCTCAGCTCTTCCTAAATCAGGCGGAGAATATTATTTGCTTTCTAGGATTTTACATCCGTCTATTGGGCTAAGCGCTGGGCTTATTTCAGCGACTGTTGGCTTTTCTGCGCCTGCTGTTTTAGCAGCAATTGCTCTTGCAAGTTATCTAAATCCAATAGTTCCTTTTATTAATATCAAAATCGTAGCAATTTTTGTGATTTTATCTATGAATTTTATGCATGCCTATAGCTTAGATACTGGAAAATCTTTTCAGGTTTGGTCCACATTTTTAAAATTATTAATAATATTCAGTTTTGTATCTATAGGCCTCTTATTTGATAATAAACAGAGTATTTCTTTTATACCTAGATCTGAAGATTTTGGAATTTTATTTAGTCCTGAATTTGCAGTTAATTTAGTCTGGGTCTCATATGCTTATGCGGGGTGGAACTCAAGTATTTATGTGGTCGGAGAAATTATACAACCTAATAAAAATATTTTCAGATCAATTTTAATTGGGACTTTAATTGTAACTGCATTATACGTGCTATTGAATTATGTATTTTTATTAATATCTCCAATAGATGCCCTCATGGGGAAAATTGAAATTGGCTATATATCTAGCATAAATCTGTTCGGTCTTAAAACTGCAAAGATAGTTTCTTTTTTTATAGGACTGCTGCTTTTATCTACAGTAAGTAGTTACGTATATATTGGACCAAGAATAATTCAGGCAATTGGAAAAGATTATGAAAAGATTAAATTTCTTTCAAAAGTTAACAAGCAGGGCGTTCCATTAAATGCTTTCTCACTACAGCTTTTTATAAGTCTTATATTTATTATTTCATCGACTTTTGAAGAGGTGATGCTCTATACAGGAATTATTTTAATTATTACAACCTCAATTACAGTATGCTCACTCATATATCTAAGGATTAAGGAACCAAATTTGAAGAGAGTTTATAAAGTCTGGGGGTATCCGTTCACTCCAATAATATTTATTATTTTAAATACTTGGATTTTGTACTACACTATTAGGCTTCAGCCGTTTGAATCACTGATTGGAGTATGTTTGATTGTAATTAGTTTAGGATTATATTTATTAATTAAAACGGAAACATATAGTGAAGCTTAAAATTAGACCATATTCAAAAGTAATCCATAATATGTACAAAAACCATAAGCACTTTCATCAGGGCGATGCTGGTTTAGATGTTTATATTGTAGAAGATCAAATTATTAATCCAGGGGAAACGACAAGAATTAAGCTTGGTATATCTTGTGAAAACATTCATAGGAAAGCATATTTTCTCATGCCTCGCTCAAGTATTTCGAAAACGCCATTACGCCTTGCTAATTCTGTTGGTTTAATTGATTCGGGTTATAGAGGTGAGATAATGGCTGCTGTTGATAATATTAAAGATATCCCGCATCGTCTAGAGGTCGGTCAAAGATTATTTCAAATTGTGGCTATGGATGGATCTGAAATACATTTTGATTTAACAGATGAGTTATCTCAAACCTCAAGGGGAAAAGATGGTTTTGGAAGTACGGGTAAATAACCTTGATTTCATGCCAAATTGGCACCCCGCATATCTTTATTTTATGATGGAATGCATGAAATAATAGTTCGGAATAATTTTTGCATCAGCAACTACGAAAGCATTGATTAAAGTATCATTTATGTTTGATACGCTCAATCACTGAAAAATTTATCTAAAACACAAATAAGGAGTTCTAAAAATGGGTTTAAGTCTAAAACCATTATCTGATAGAGTTGTAATTGAAGCAGCTGCTGCAGAAGAAAAATCATCTGGCGGAATTATTCTCCCAGACACAGCGCAGGAAAAGCCTCAGCAAGGTACTGTTGTTGCGGTGGGTCTAGGCAAAGTAAGTGACACAGGTACTTTAGTTAAGATGTCTGTTAAGGAAGGTGATAAAATATTATACGGTAAATATTCTGGCACAGAAGTAAATGTTGCTGGAACAGATTATATAATCATGCGCGAGAGTGATATTCTCGCAATAATGTAAGGAGTTAAAAAATGGCTAAAGAAATACAATATGATGTAGAAGCAAGAAGCGCTTTGAAAAATGGCGTTGATAAGCTTGCTAATGCTGTAAAAGTAACATTAGGTCCCAAAGGCCGTAATGTTGTTATTGAAAAGAAATTTGGAGCACCAACTGTGACTAAAGATGGTGTAACAGTTGCTAAAGAAATTGAGCTTAGTGATAAAATGGAAGATATTGGAGCGCAAATGGTAAAAGAAGTTGCCTCTAAAACATCAGATGTTGCTGGTGATGGAACAACTACCGCTACAGTACTTGCTCAAGCTCTTGTTACAGAAGGATTAAAAAATGTAACTGCTGGTGCAAATCCGATGTCTATTAAAAGAGGAATAGATGCTGCTGCTAAGTCAGTAGTTGAATCACTTAAGTCTCAAAGTAAAGACCTTCCAGATTCAACTCAAATTGCAAACGTAGCTACAATCTCATCTAATGATGATAGAGAGATTGGTGATAAAATTGCTGAAGCAATGGAAAAAGTTGGCAAAGATGGTGTAATTACTGTTGAAGACAGCAAGACTGCTGAAACATATCTTGAAACAGTTGAGGGTATGCAATTTGATCGCGGTTACTTGTCTCCATATTTTGTCACAAATTCAGAGTCCATGGATGCAGAACTCGAAGATCCATATATTCTTATACATGATAAAAAAATAAGTAATATGAAAGACCTTCTCCCGTTACTTGAAAAAGTTGTGCAAACAGGGAAACCAGTTATGATTATTGCTGAAGATGTTGAAGGTGAAGCACTTGCAACGCTTGTTGTTAACAAACTCAGAGGGACATTTAAAGTACTTGCTGTCAAAGCTCCTGGTTTTGGCGATCGAAGAAAAGCAATGTTAGAAGATATTGCTGTACTGACTGGTGCAACTGTTATTTCTGAAGAGGCTGGTTACAAATTAGATAATGCTTCAGTAGAGTATTTAGGTACTGCGAAAAGAGTAATATCTGACAAAGATAACACAACAATTGTTGACGGTAGTGGTTCTTCAGATGCAATAACTGCAAGAATAAATGAAATAAAGGCACAGATAGAAAAGACGACCTCAGATTATGATCGTGAAAAATTACAAGAACGTTTAGCTAAACTTTCTGGTGGTGTAGCGGTTATTAATGTTGGTGCTGCGACAGAAGTGGAAATGAAAGAGAAAAAAGCTAGAGTTGAAGATGCACTTCATGCTACTAGAGCTGCTGTTGAAGAAGGTATTATACCTGGAGGCGGCGTTGCTTTATTGCGTGCAGTCTCTGCTCTTAGCAAGGTCAAAGTTGACGAGGACCAGCAAGTAGGTGTTGATATTGTTGCTCGCGCACTTGAAGCTCCTATTAGGCAGATATGTGCAAATGCCGGTGTAGAAGCTTCTATCGTTGTTCAAAATATCAAGGATAAAAAAGCTGACAATGGTTATGATGCTAGAAATGATGAATATGTTAAGATGTTTGAAGCTGGTATAATAGATCCAACTAAAGTGGCAAGAGTAGCAGTGCAAAATGCTGCATCAATTGCTGGTATGATCTTAACAACGGAAGCAGCTATAACTGAAATTCCTGAAGATGATAAAATGCCTTCAATGCCACCAGGTGGTGACATGGGTGGTATGGGTGGTATGGGCGGTATGATGTAATCATTGCCTTTAAACCTGTTTAGAATAAAAAAGCCCCATATCTGGGGCTTTTTTATTCTAAAAAAATTCATGTTCAATAACCATCATTTAAGTAATTTTTTATGTTAAGATAATGACAGAAATCAAGAAAAAACTATTCATTGTTGATGGATATGCAATTTTATATAGAGCGCATTATGCATTGATACGTAATCCTTTGATTACGAGCTATGGTTTTCATACTAGTGCTCTTTTTGGTTTTGCAAATCATATAATTAAACTTATTAATGATGAAAAGCCTGATTATTTAGTTTGTGCATTTGATTCAAAAGAAAAAACTTTTCGACACAAAATTTATTCAAACTACAAGGCAAATAGGCCTGAAATGCCTCTTGAATTGCAACATCAAATTCCTCATCTATGGGAAGTGCTTGAGGCAATGAATATTCCAGTTTTAAGAAAACCTGGTTTCGAGGCTGATGATATTATAGGTACCATTACAAATTCAGTTTCAGAAAGTCAAATTGAATCTTATATCGTCAGTGGCGATAAAGATTTTATGCAGTTAATTAATGATAAAGTATTTTTATATGCGCCAGGTAAAAGAAATTATCCTCCAGTGATTTATGATAGGCAAGGTGTTATTGAAAAATGGGGACTTCCTCCAGAAAAAATTATAGATCTACTAGCATTAATGGGTGATTCATCAGATAACGTACCAGGCGTTTCTGGGGTTGGTGTTAAAACAGCCGTAAAATTATTAAACGAATATGATAATATTGAATCTGTTTTAGATAATGTTTCAAAGATAAAAAATAAACGTGTTTATGATGGATTAACTAATGGCAGAGAGATTGCCTATTTGAGTAGAGAGCTAGTAACAATAGTAAAAGATGTAGACGTTGATACTAGTATCGAAAATTTTATATTAAACTCATTTAATCACGAAGATTTATCCAAAAAATTTGAAGAATTAGAATTTTTTGGCTTATTGAAATATCTTTCAGTTGATGATGTAGATATAAAAACAAAAACAATTGAAAAAGTATATAAAACGATCTTGAATATTGATGAATTAAAAGATTTAGTTAAAAAGGTTCAAAATTCAGATATGGTATCTATTGACCTAGAAACGACTTCTGTTAATCCAATGGTTGCTGAAATTGTTGGAGTGAGTATTTCTTTTAAAAAAGATGAAGGCTTTTACATACCTGTATTATACTTGGAAAAAAATAAAAATAATTTTGGTGCGGATGATTTAAAAATTGTTCTAGAAAACCTTAAAGATTTCTTAGAAAATGATAAAATAAAAAAAGTTGGTCAAAATATTAAATATGATACATTAATTTTTTCAAGAAATGGTATTAATGTTGCAGGAATTTATTTTGATACAATGGTTGCAGCATCTATTTTGAACCCATCTGCAAGATCTTATAAACTAGATATGCTAAGTATAGAGTTTCTAAATTATACAATGGTTCCTATTGAGGACCTTATTGGTCGAGGTAAAGATCAAATTACAATGGATATGGTTCCAATTGAAAAAGCTGCTTATTATGCTGCTGAGGATGCAGACATTGTTTTACAACTATCGCAAATTTTTATATCCAAACTTAAAGAAAATAAACAAATGGATTTTTTCATTGATATTGAAATGCCATTAATAACTGTTTTAACTAAGATGGAACTGGAAGGAGTTTTTGTAGATCAAGAATCGTTAAATGCAATGTCAGTAAAAATAGGTGACAGATTGGACATTCTTGTTAAAGATATATATAAAATTTCTGATACTGAATTCAATGTCAATTCAACTCAACAGCTAGCTAAAATTTTATTTGATGATTTAAAGCTAACACAAATTAAAAAAAGATCTACAGCTGAAAATGTATTAAAAGAATTAATTCAAGAGCATGAATTACCGACCTTAATATTAGAATATCGTAAGCTTAATAAATTAAAAAATACATATGTTGATGCACTACCAACTGTTATTAACCCTGATACAAATAGAATACATTCCACTTTTAATCAGACAATAGCATCAACAGGAAGACTATCGAGTACAAATCCAAACTTTCAAAATATTCCGATAAGGACAAAAGAAGGTAGGGAGATTAGGAAGTCTTTTATTACGCAAAGAGATAATTGGGAAATATTATCTGCCGATTATTCTCAAATAGAGTTAAGAGTTATGGCCCATTTATCTGAAGATCTTGAACTTTGTAATGCATTTAATGCTAACTTAGACATCCACACTAGAACCGCAAGTTTAATATATAACGTTTCTATTGATGATGTTCAACCTGATATGCGAAGAACTGCAAAGGTTATAAATTTTGGTATCATGTATGGTGCTGGACCTTTTAGAATTAGTCAAGAACTTGGTATCTCGAGAAAAGCATCACAAGAAATAATTAAAGAATATTTTAATCAATATTCTGGTGTAAAAAAGTACATTTCGGCCACTCTTGATAAGGCTAGATCTGATAATTATGTTGAGACTTTACTTGGTAGACGAAGGTCAGTATGGGATATTAATAGCCAAAATGCTTTAAAAAGGCAGGCAGCAGAAAGAATTGCAATTAACATGCCGATTCAAGGTTCGGCCGCTGAATTAATTAAAATTGCTATGATAGATGTTCAAAAAAATATAGAGCTCGAGCATATGGACTCAAAATTGATTTTGCAAATTCATGACGAATTATTGTTTGAATTTCCTGTTGATGAAAAAGATGTTTTAATTCCTTTAGTAAAAGAATCAATGGAAAATGCGATGAAGTTAAAAGTCCCTGTAATTGTAGATTATGGTTCAGGCAAAGATTGGTTTGAAGCCCACTAAGAAAAATTATGGAAGCAAGTATTACTTTAAAAAAAGTTGGCAAAAAAATAGATGATAAAACTATTGTTGCTGGATTAACATTCGGAGTCGAAAGAGGGTCATTAGTTGCAATAATTGGCGCAAATGATACAGGTAAAACAACGCTACTTAAACTCTTATCAGGTTTAGAAAAGCCAGATTATGGAAGCATATTTGTTCACGGATTAGATATGCAAAAAAGGAAAAAAAAGACCCGAAAACTGGTTGGTCTTGTTCCGCATGAGACAGATTTAGATCCATGGTTGACTATTGAGCAAAACATAAAATTTTCATCATTATTATATAATGTTAATAGTAAAGATTACAAAAATAGACTTAAGTCTTTTTCACACACATTAGCAATTGACAAGTTTTTAGGTCAGCTGGCTTCATCAGTATCTTATGGAATTCAGAAAAGAGCGATGTTAGTAAGAGCTCTAATCCATAACCCTGAAATCTTAATATTGGATGAACCTACAGGTTTTATGGATGCACCATCTTCAAGACTTACTTGGGATTTATTAAAAAAATTAAAAGGTGAAAAATCTATAATTTATGTGAGCAATTCATTACAAGAAGTTGAACAGGCTCATGATCGAATATTAGTTTTTCGAGATGGAAGAATAATAATGGATGGTAATTTAGATAAACTATTAGAAAGTACTCTTGATTACCATCAATTTCAAATTGAGTTTGATAATTTGAGTGATGACTTATATAAGACGCTCAGTAACATTACAACGGTTGTGTCACCAAGCAGAATTAATAATATATTTCATTTTTATGGAAGAGAGAGAAATGTGTTTTTCGATATTGTTAGACAGGCATCAGAAAATTATATGATTGATTTAAATGTTAATAAATTAGGCTTAGTAGATTTGATGGACTCTGAATTTGCAGGAGGTGGCTTAGATTGATAAAAGCACTTTTATCTAGGAGATTCTGGTTGCTAGGTAATAATTTGACTTCGAGCTTAGTGATTTTATTTCTGTTCCCCTTGACAGTTTTTATTTTTATAAATTTAGCATTTAGAAAAATACCTTCAATTGGTTTATATGATATATCATTTGATATATGGATATATCCAAGCATGATTTTTTTAGTTACAGGGTTAGCTATTTTGCCATCCATATTTAGAGACCTTTTTGATTTGAGAGTTCATAAGAAAGTTTTATCTTATTTGTCTTTAACTCCTTATTCAAAAAAATATATGATTTTTAGTTTTTCAATTGTTGCTGTTGTTGAAAGTTTAAGTTTTGGATTCTTTTCAGCTATATTGTTTTCAGCAATTATTCCTTATCCCTTTGGGATTATTCAAACATTTGGATTTATTTTTTATTTTTGTATTTACACATTTTTATTAGCAAATATCTTTATAACTGTTTCTATTATTTCGGATAAATTATCTACTCTGTTCATTTCTTTATTTGGCTTTATATTTTTTATATTTTTTGGAAGTAGTCTGCTTATTAGTCTTGATTTTTATCCGCCAACAATAAATAGCATTTTATCTTTCTTGCCTTTGGTAATGTGTATTAAATCAATGCAATCTTATTTGTTTAGTGGATTTATTGATTGGGCTTTTACCATTATTCCAGTCCTTTCTAGCTTTTTACTATTGTTTATAAATTCAATCCTCATAAAAAATAAACTTAAACAATAAATTAACGTTTTAATTATTTAGTTTGTTTTTAATTTTTTGAAAATATGATATAATTATTTAGCCTGTTTATCTTGAATATTAAAAAAAATAAAATAATTGGCCCAAAAGCTTATATTAATTTAGATATTTGCCGTTCAAACTTGTCAGCTATTAAGAAAAGGATTGGTGGTAGAAAACTTCTCTGCGTCATTAAAGCTAACGGTTATGGCCATGGGGCAGTTCAGATTGCTAAATCAATCGAAAATATTGAAAATGTGCAATTTGCGGTTTTTTCATTTGAAGAAGCTCTTGAACTTCGAGATGCAAATATACAAAATGACATACTAGTGTTTTCGAGGATGCAATCACAATATATTAAGTCAGCGCATGAAAATAATATTATTTTAAATATTTCTACTATTGAAGATATAGATGAAATTAATTCTTACTTTTTGTTAAATGGCGCTTGCCCTAGATATCATTTAAAATTTGATACAGGTATGACTCGTTTGGGATTTAATCTTAAAGATGCTAGTCTGATATATGGTAATCTTAATAAAAATATAGTCACATATCTTGAAGGCGTGTACACGCATTTTGCTACTGCAGATGAAGGGGACTTGTCTTATGCCACTAAGCAGTTGAAAAATTTTAAGACAGTGATTGAAAAGGCTCACGAATATGGAATTAAATTTAAAAATATACACTGTTCAAATAGCGGAGCTATTATCAATATCAAAGATTCGTATTTTAATATGGTTCGTGTAGGTATGTTGTTGTACGGTGCCTTGCCTTCTAATGAAGTAAAAGACAACATTGGAATAAAACCCGTGATGAGTTTTTACGGTAGCATAGTAAATGTTAGGAAAGTAAAAAAAGGAACGCATATTAGTTACGGTGGTGTTTATAAAAGTACTTCTGAAACTAATATAGGCGTTATCCAAACTGGTTTTGCCGATGGTTTCCCGCGTCCTTGGTACCAAGATGGATATGTTAATTATAAAGGTAAAAACTATAAAATTGCAGGACGAGTTTGCATGGATCAATTAATGATAGATTTTGGAAAAACAATTCCAATCGTTGGTGAGGATGTTTTATTTTTTGGTGAGAATGAAGTTGGTCAAATTAGAGTTGAAACCATTGCTGAAAATATAAATAGTACTGCTTATGTTTTGCTTACAGCTATTGGTGGTAGGACAAAATATATTTATATAAATTAATAAAATATGATTAAAAAATTATATAATCAGAAAAGTAAAGAAATGCTTATAGAAAATCTAGAGGCTGAAACATTCAATCGTATTACATGTTCATTTTATAATTATATAAAAATCAATAGCCCAACCAATTTTAGAGATACTCTTTATTCTGTTTTTCATACTTTGAATATTTTTGGTAGGATATATGTCGCAGATGAAGGTATAAATGCTCAAATAAGTGTACCAAGTCATAATTGGGTTAATTTTTTAAAAAGAATAAGCGAAATTGGTGAATTATCTGATATTCAAATCAAAAAAGCGATTAGTGAAGGTATATCATTCTATAAATTGGTAATTAAAGTAAAAAAAGAAATAGTTGCATACGGCATTCCGAAAAATGAATATAATATGAAAATAATTGGTAAGCATTTAACTACTGATCAATTTAATCGTGCTCTAAATCAAGAACAAACAACTATAATTGACATGCGCAATATATATGAAAGTGAGGTTGGGAAATTCAAAAATGCTGAGATACCGCAAGTAGAAAAATCAAAAGAATTATTACCTGAAGTAAGGAGAATGCTAAAAGGAAGAGAACATCACCAAGTTCTACTTTATTGTACTGGAGGTATACGTTGTGAAAAGGCGAGCTCATTTTTAATAAATGAAGGTATAAAAGATGTAAAGCAATTACAAGGTGGTATAATCCAATATGCCCATGATATAAAAAAATACGGAATGAAATCTAAATTTGTTGGGAAGAATTTTGTGTTTGATGCTAGACTTGGAGAACGTGTTTCAGATGATATTATATCAAACTGTCACATATGTAATAAATCTTCTGACATCCATCGAGATTGTAAAAATGATGCCTGTCATATATTATTTATACAATGTGAAGAATGCGAGCGTGATTTAAATGGCTGTTGCTCAGATAAATGCAAAGAGATAGCCTCTTTACCAATTGAAACTCAAAAAGAGCTTAGAAAGAACCAAAATACGCCTGATAAAAGACGGTACTTTAAAAGTCCACAATTTTCAGCAATTGATAATTGAATTTACCTGTCTTATATACTTTCCGCCGATGTCCTTATGCAATGAGAGCTCGTTTAGCGATGTACTATTCAAAAATAAATTATGAACATCGAGAAATCTCATTAAAAAATCGGCCAAGAGAACTTTATAATATATCATCTAAAGGGACAGTGCCAGTCTTAGAACTGCAAACAGGCAAAGTAATTGATGAAAGTTTTGAGATAATGCAATGGGCTATTTCTTTAAATGATCCTAAAAAATGGTTTCATAATTCAAAAGAAAAGCAATTAGAAGCTATTTTTGTGAATGACTTTCATTTTAAAAAATGGTTAGATAAATATAAATATCATGTTAGATACCCTGATTATGAAAAAAGTTTTTATCGTTCGGAGTGTGAAAAAATATTAGATAATTATGAAAGAATATTAGAGCGTTCTGATAATCTCTTTGGTAATCAAATTTCTTTAGGCGATATTGCCTTACTACCTTTTATTCGACAATTTGCTAATGTAGACATAAACAGGTTTAATGAAATATTTGTCAATTTGTCAAAATGGCTTGAGCAATTAGTACAACTAGATATTTTTAATAATATGATGAAAAAATTTGATGTTTGGGAGAATCGAAACGAACCCAATAATATTATTTTTGACGAATAATATTATACATGATCCTCATCAGGGTTACGTACCCATGATCTTCTATTTTTAAAAGATTTTATTTTCATATTAGCCCAATCATTTATGATATCTTTGATTTTATCCAGTTGCTCTTGATTATCTTTTATTGATTCATCTAATGTCTTCAACATTTCATTTCGCTGCTCATCAACTTCAATTTCACTTTGGTTATCATGGTCAGCTATTTCATCTCTTTTTTTTGCAAATTCTGATTGACGTGATTCAACTTCTTTGATTTGACCTTGGTTGCTCCATGTTATCGCAAAACCAATGATGATTAGGGCAATTATAAGTAAGATACCGCTGTCCATTTGTTAATTTCCTATCATTATTGGTTGAAGTCCAAGTCCTACCCAGTAAAATGTGATCATTACTATCATAATAATCAAGGCAGCCGGCCAAGCAAAAATTGCCATTCTTATAAAGTCTTTTGCATCTAGTAGCCCTGCTGAATAAACAACAGAACTGGCTGGAGTTCCGATAACTAGCCAAAATGCCATTGACGTAGCAATTGCTAGAGCCACGCCAACAATTATCGGATTTGTTCCTGAGCTTACCGCCATTTCAAGAACTACTGGTCCAATTACCGCCACTGTTGCACCAGCACTCATTAAATTTGTCATTAATGCTCCAATTACAGCAACCAAGATTGCGAGAGGAAGACCTTCCTGTATGTTAAATGTAGTTAAAATATCTATTAAACTGTCTGCAAGCCATTTTGCAGCTCCACTTGATTTGAAAACAGCTCCTAAGCTAATTGCACCAGCATATAAAACAATTACACCCCAACTAATATTTTTTTCATAATCAGACCATGAGGTTAAACCAAGTAACATAAACAATACAGTCCCAGTCATGGCAACACCGCCTAAACCAAGTGGAAAACCAAGAAGAGGAGCAATCAAATCTTTGTCTGTTATCCAAGCTATTATCATAAGTAAAGCAATGCCACTAACTAGCCATTGTTCTCTAGTCATTTTGCCATGTTTTTTTAAATCTTCTCTTAATGTATTAACGGCATCAGATAAATCATCGACTTCAGGTTTATATAACAAAGGTAGTAAAAATGCAAAAAATAACCCAAGAAAAAATGTATAAAACGATCCTAATATCATCCACTGCATAAAACTAATTTCATATTCTGGGCCTAGATTACCTAAAAATCCTATCATAATAGCGTTTCTTGCACCACCAGTAGGACTCATAGGAGCACCGACCATGCATCCTATTGCAATTGACATCATCAAAAGCTTCCCTAATTGAGGTGCGTCGCCAATTTTCTTACTTGTTAAAGTGTATAAAGCCATGGCTATCGGCAAAAACATTGGAGCAATTGATGCCTCACTAATGAAAGCAGATGGTATTGCAGTGCCTACTAATATCCCAAGTACAACATTCCTAACTTTTGTACCAGATAAATTCATTACTAACATACCGATTCGTTTATCTAGGCCATATTTAACCATTGTTGCACCCATCGCTAAAGACCCGGCTATAAACCAGACTGCATCATGTGCGTAAGTCGCTACGACATTTTTTGGCTCTGTTATACCGAAAAATAGTTGAACAAGACCAATAAAAAGTGCGACTGCTGGCATTGGCAAAGCTTCTGTAGCAAAAAAAACTGTACAGCAGCCTAACAATGCTATAATAATTTTCATATTGAATGCTTTGGCAGTGATTTGATCAGGAGTTAAATCACTGAATAATTCTTGCGCTTTATCCATCATTGAATCAGGCGTTGGCATAGCCCAGATTATTACAAAGACAAGGAGACCAATTCCAAACCACTTAAAATCAGTGGTTTTATCAAAACCGCCCCCTGGTTCTTTTTCATTTGACATGTACAAAAACTGGTGTATTATTTTGTTTTATGCAAGAAAAAATTAATTTCATAAAATGAAACATAATATATTCAAATACTTCAATAACAAATTTTATTATTGCTAATGAACTCTATCTACATTGTTGTTTGCATCATTCTTTATTTTTTAGTTCTATCTACTATATCTTGGTCTACAGGGAAAAATGATACCAATGAATCATTTTTTTTAGGTAATAAATCATCTCCATGGTACATAGTAGCATTTGGAATGATAGGTACTTCATTATCGGGCGTTACTTTTATTTCTGTTCCTGGTTGGGTAGAATCAAGTCAGTTTAGTTACATGCAGATGGTATTTGGTTACTTATTAGGATATGCTTTCATAGGAGCAGTATTAATGCCACTCTATTATAGGCTTAACCTAACCTCAATATACACTTACCTTAGTGATAGGTTTGGATTAGCTTCTTATAAAACCGGGTCTATTTTTTTTATTATTTCTCGAACTATTGGAGCATCATTTCGGCTTTACATTGTTGCGAGGGTTCTACACTTGAGTGTATTTCAAAGTTGGGGTGTCCCGTTTTTTCTTACTGTATCAATAACAATTTTACTAATATGGTTTTACACTTTTAGGGGTGGAATAAAAACTATTATTTGGACAGATACGCTTCAAACTTTTTTTATGTTACTTGCGTTGGCTCTCTCTGTTTACCTAATCGGAAAAGATCTTGGTTTAAACTATGCAAGTATCTTTCCTTTTATCATTGAAAGTGACTATTCAAAAATATTTTTTTGGGAAGGTGACCAACATTTCTTGCGACGGTTTTTTACTGGTGCATTTATAGCAATAGTTATGACCGGTTTAGATCAAGATATGATGCAAAAAAATCTAAGTTGTAGAAATATTAAAGAAGCTCAAAAAAATATGATGTACTTTAGCCTTAGCTTGGTCATTGTAAACCTATTGTTTTTATGTCTAGGTGCATTGCTTTATTCGATTGCCGGGAAATATGGAATCAATTTTTCAAAACCGGATGATTTATTTCCAGCTGTTGTTTTAAGCGAGACTTTAGGATTGCCTATAATACTAATTTTTATTTTAGGTTTAATTGCAGCTGCTTACTCAAGCGCTGATTCTGCATTGACTTCATTAACAACTTCTTTTTGTGTGGACATTTTAGAAATTGATATTAAAGATTCATCAAGTATTATAAGAAGAAAATATATTCATTTATTATTTTCAATTATCATTTTGGTTGTAATATTGACTTTACATGCTATCAATGACCAAAGTATCATTAGTTCTATATTTAGTGTGGCTGGGTACACCTATGGTCCACTTCTAGGTCTATATTTCTTTGGACTTTTTACTTCATATAACGTGAATGATAAGCTTGTTCCCTATATCGCAATTATTGCTCCAGCTCTAAGCTATATAATTCAAACTTATTATTCAATTGGGTTTGAAATTCTAATAGTTAATGCTCTGCTTGTTTGTCTTGGGCTTTTCGTTACAAAAGAAAATAAGCTATTATCCGCGAGATAAGAAAAATATCAATTATTGGTTCATTAAGCATTTTAATTAGCTTAAGTATAGTTTCAGCTCAAACAGAAAAATTTGATTATACTTCAATTGTTTCTGTTCCTGACCTTTCATTTTTTGATGACATATACACAGGTCTTGATATTCTAGAACAAATGGATTTCAAATTTTTGATTAATAAAAAAATTGGAATTTTTTGTAATCACACTGCTGTAAATAGAAATGATAATCACATTCTAGATTTAATTGGTAAGAATCCAAATATTTTTGTTAAAGCAATATTTGAGCCGGAACATGGTATTTGGGGCATGGATGACAAAAGAGCAAAGTTGCTCGGCAATGAAAGGATCGACCCTGTTTCTGGGGCTAAAGTATTTAATTTACTTGAACGCAGTTTATATCCTCCCGATTGGGTATTAAAAGATCTAGATTTAATTGTAGTTGATATCCAAGACACTGGAGCAAGATATACAACTTTCATTGCTTCGATTTCAAAGTTATTTGAATCTGCGAGTAAACATAAAATTCCAATAATTATTTTAGATAGGCCAAATCCTGTTGGGGGTGTAATAATTGAAGGTCCTCTTCCTAGACCAAATTATCAATCTTTTGAAGCCTATCACCTTTTACCCATAAGACATGGTATGACCATAGGTGAAATATTATTAATGGTAAATGAAATGGGGTGGGTCAAAGATTTAAAAAGAGTACAATTAAGTATTATTCCTGTAGTCAATTGGGATAGAAGCAATTACTTAGATGATACTAAACTTCCTTGGAATAAACCAGCTCCTTATATTTATAATATGAATTCTTTATTAATGTATTCAGGCATGGATTTATTAAGAGGTACAAATATAAATGTGGGGTTTGGAACAGACTCACCTTATTTGGTTTTTGGAGCTCCATGGTTAGCAGCAGCTTTTTTTAAAGAAAAACTAGATATGCTAGAATTGCCTGGACTTAGTTTTGAAGAAATAGAGTATCGTCCAAAAGGTTCAATTTTTAATAATAGGATACCTAAGTATAATGGCAAAGCTTGCAGCGGTATAAAAATTATTGTAAATGATAAGACTAAAGTAAAACCAGTGGAGACTGCGACATCAATTATAGCTTTGATAGAGCGGCTTCATCCTAGAGAATTTAGATGGGCGGCGAACGGTTATATCGACAAGCTTTTTGGATCCAATCAATTAAGGGTCTTCATAGCTCAAAAAAAACCTCCATCTTATTTCTCCCCACAATACATGCACGATGAAATTGAGTTTAGTAAGTTTAGAAACAAATTTCTTTTGTATTGATATTGAAGCACTTTTCCCTAGTATTGATTGTGTCTTTTTGTTTAGGTCAAGTTTTGCCTACCGTTCCAGCGAACATATTCAGAGTGACTATTCAAAATTATAATAGCTCTCAGGAATTAAGCTTACGTAATCAAAAATTTAGTATGCACGGAATTAGTCATGCATATTTTAATGATTCAAAGAAAAATGCATTTGGGTTTTATAATAGCTCAAATGATTTATTTCATATTGGATCTAATGAATTAGGCGAATCTGTCACTACTGAATCATTTTTAAAAATCTTTAATATTAATTATGAACAAAATCTGCCAGATTTTAATGCAGGTTATTTTGATACATCCAGAGCAGTTTTATCAAATGGTGTTTTTTCAGAAAATAGAAAGCAAAAAGAAGTTGGTAGTATAATTAAGTTAGATTATGGTATTTCAAATGATTTAATGTTAAGCGTTGAGATTCCTAATATCAGTTCATTAAAAGAGGCTTACAGGGTCTCTTCAAATATTGACCGTATTTACGGCGCAGATGAAATTATTGATTATCATATAAGTGCAAAAACAAAACTTGATTCTTTTTTTCAAACATCCTCATTTTTAACGTTACCCACTAGTACAAGGGACACGTTGCAAAATATTTATAATGATTTATATACAATAGATGGTGAGCACAGCGTTGCATGGGTATTATATGCAAAAGATGACCCCTTCAGTAGGGGGTTTATTGATCCAAGATTCATGACACCAAATTTTAGTACTGGTGACACGGTAACTTTTGATAGCCTAGCGAAATATTATGATCAGCCAATTCGTTCATCGTCAGGTATAGGCGACATAAAATTTGGAATAACTACTCTTTTAAAAGGAGACCCTTCTTGGATGGGAAAAAAGTCTGGAGTACTCTATGGACGAGTATCTGTTTCCATACCATTTGGGTTTACAATTGAACCATTTAGTGATGTGGGGGAAAAACAATTTTCACAAATTAACATAGGCTCGGGAGTTACTCGCTTAATGCTTGGGCTCTTTGGAGCTTATAATTGGAAAAATGAAACCAGTAGCCGTATATATGGTTCTTTAAGTTATGGATCAAGTGCCTCGGAATTATTATATACTCCATTAAATATATTTTCTGGTGCTCACACAAATCCTGACTCCATTATTAGCAAGGTTGGTGAAACATATAAATTTAAAGAAGGGAGTATAGTTCGCACTCTTATTGGATATGAAACCCAAATTATTAAAGATCGTATTTTGTTAAAAGTTCAATCGTTAACTTTTTCAAAATTCAGGGATGATTACACCTCCTTAGATAGTAATTGGGATAGATGGATGGAAAACCATGATGGTTATGATTCTGAAGCTAAACGATGGGATTTATGTTTAGAAACATGGGTTTTAAATTCTAAATCAAAAGATCGAATTGGACCATTTAATTTTGACATTGTTTTTGGATATAAAAAAACATTGAACGCAAAAAATACTTTTGAAGGTTTTAAATTATATTCTGGAATAACAACATATATGCAAGGGTGGTAATCATTGGATAGAAAAAAAGTGTTAAGCTGGACATTATATGATTGGGCAAATTCTGCTTTTGCTACAACTGTTATGGCTGGTTTCTTCCCTATTTTTTTTGAGAAATACTGGTCAAATCCCGAATTAGTTGATCAAAGCACTTTTTATCTTGGAGTAAGTAATTCAGCTGGCTCACTAATCGTTGCTATGATGGCTCCATTTTTAGGCGCTGTCTCTGATACGGGTTCAACAAAGAAGAAATTTCTTTTTACATTTGCATTTTTGGGAATTTTAGCGACCTCATTATTATGGTTTGTTGAGCAAGGAGACTGGCAGCTTGCAGCTATACTTTATGCTGTGGGCGCAATTGGTTTTGCTAGTAGTAATGTATTTTACGATTCATTGTTACCATCAGTTGCTAAAAAGCAAGAATTTGACTTTGTTTCATCTCTTGGTTATTCGATGGGATATTTGGGAGGTGGAGTACTATTTATTATTAATATATTAATGTATCAAAATCCTCAATGGTTTGGAATCCCAGACGCCACAACTGCTATTCGTTTATCTTTTGTATCCGTTGCGGTTTGGTGGGGTATTTTTTCTGTTCCAATTTTTCTTTTTATTCCAGAACCAAACAATAAGGATAATGTTTCTTTACTCAGCGCAATTAGTCTTGGTTGGACGCAGTTAAAATCTACTTTTAAAGAAATTAGGAAAATGAAAATTGTTGGTTTATTTCTTTTCTCGTATTGGTTGTACATGGATGGGGTGGATACAATTATACGAATGGCTGGGAAGTTGGCTCTTTCAATGGGTTTTGAAGCGAGCGATATGTTGTCAGTATTAATTATTGTTCAGTTAATAGGTTTCCCTGCTGGTCTACTTTTCAATTGGTTTAGCTCGATAATAACACCAAAAAAAGCTGTTTTAGTTGCAATTTTATTCTATACCATCGCAACTAGTTCGGCGTATTTCATGAACTCGAAACTACATTTTTATATTCTCGCTGGTATTATTGGGCTATTCCAAGGAGGAATACAGGCAATTAGTAGAAGTCTCTTTGCAAGATTAGTTCCAAAAGGTAAAGAGGGTGAATTTTTCGGGTTTTATAATATGCTTGGAAAATTTTCTGCTGTTGTTGGACCAGTTTTATTGGGTACAGTAACTCTAGTCACTGGAAATGCTCGTATGGGTTTATTTGCATTAGTTATATTATTTATTGGTGGAGGTTTAATACTGATTAGGGTTGATTTCGATGAAGGTGAAAGGATTGCTAAAAATTTTACAGCTTAAGAGATGATTGATTATCATTGCATAAAATTTTATTTAACTATTAAGTTTTGTTTTATGAGAATCTCGTCTTTGGAAACTTTTTTTAATTGTATATAAATGAAATTTTATTAGGATAAAAGTATGAATCATAAATCAGATATAGTTCGCTATTCTCAATTAGTTATGCCTCAAGATGCAAATGTTGTTGGGACATTGTTCGGGGGTCAAATGATATCTTGGATGGATATTGCAGTTAGTAAAGCAGCGCATAGGATTTTAAAACAATCTCCCGCAGACTCAGCTGTAACCAGAGCGATAGATGCCACTGAGTTTAAAGAACCCGTTTATGTTGGTGAATGGGTTAATTTTGAAGCAGTGGTAACAAAACTAGGAAAAACATCTATAAAAGTACATGTTCGAGCATATGCTGAGGGTCGGCATGATGATAGAAGATTAGCATGTGTCGCTGAATTCACTATGGTTGCTGTAAAGCAACAAGTGGATGGTTTATATACGAAATGCGCTCATAATCAAATACTTAAATGAAGGTAGGTATAAAATGGTAAAAGATAATAGCACATATTTTCCTCCTTCAAAATGGCTCAAAAATGCACATGTCAATTCAATCGAAAAGTATAATAAGATATATGAAGAATCAATTAAAGACCCCAATCAATTTTGGGCATCGGTTGCTGATAGGATTGATTGGTACAAAAAGTGGGACAAAGTAAGTGATGTTGATTATAAAGAAGCCAAAATTAGTTGGTATTTAAATGGAAAACTTAATGTCAGTTATAATTGCCTTGATCGCCATATTGAATCAGGAAATGGTGATAAAACTGCAATAATATGGGAAGGAAACGATCCTTCTGAAGATAAAAAATACACATATGCAGAGCTTCTAAATGAAGTAAAAAAATTCGCAAATGTTTTAAAATCTTTAGGGGTAAAAAAAGGAGATCGTGTTTGTCTATATATGCAAATGATTCCTGAACTATCGATAGCAATGCTAGCTTGTTGTAGAATCGGCGCAGTTCATTCAGTAGTTTTTGGTGCTTTCAGTGCGGATTCTTTGCGCGATAGGATTAATGATTCATCTTGTAAAATTCTTATTACGCAAGACACTGGGGTTCGGGGTGTAAAAAACAACATTCCCATGAAAGAAAATGCTGATAAAGCCTTAACTAATACACCCTCGATAGATTCTGTCGTAGTAGTAAAAAGGACTGGTATGAACATTGAAATGGTTGATGGTCGCGATGTCTGGTGGCACGAAGAAACTATAATTGCCAGTGAAGATTGTGAACCCTTAGAAATGGATTCAGAAGATCCTCTTTTTATCTTGTATACGTCTGGATCAACTGGAAAACCTAAAGGTGTTTTACATACCTCAGGAGGTTATTTAGTATACGCATCTTATACTCATGAAATAATTTTTGATTATAAGAAAAATGATGTTTATTGGTGCACAGCAGATATAGGATGGATTACTGGGCACTCCTATATAGTCTATGGTCCAATGTCAAACGGAGCAACAACCATTATGTTTGAAGGTGTACCAAATTATCCAGATTTTGGAAGGTTTTGGGATGTTGTAGATAAACATAAAGTTAATCAGTTTTATACTGCTCCTACTGCTTTAAGAGCTTTAATGAAGGAGGGTAATACTTGGGTTGAATCTAAAAACTTAAGTAGTCTAAGAATCTTGGGCACTGTCGGAGAGCCAATCAAAGAGCCGGAATGGAAATGGTATAATAAAATTATTGGAAAAGAAAACTGTCCGATTGTTGATACCTGGTGGCAGACAGAAACGGGTGGTATATTGATTTCACCTTTGCCGGCTGCAACTCCGACAAAGCCAGGTTCTGCTACATTACCTTTTTTTGGCATAAACCCTGTATTACTATCTGATGACGGTGAGGAAATTGAAGGAAATAATACGCAAGGTTTGCTAGCATTAAATACTTCTTGGCCAGGGCAAATGAGAACGATTTATGGGGATCATAAACGATTCTTTGATACTTATTTTTCGCAGTTTAGAGGCTATTATTTTACTGGAGATGGAGCAAAAAGAGATAGAGATGGCTATTACTGGATTACTGGAAGGGTTGATGATGTATTAAATATTTCTGGACATCGTATTGGAACAGCTGAGGTTGAAGGTGCCATAGGCAAAGCAAATGGTGTTGCGGAAGCAGCAGTAGTTGGATTTCCTCATGATATTAAAGGACAAGGTATTTATGCATTTGTAACACTAATGACCGGTGTAGATTCATCTGAAGTCATTCTTGAATCTATAATAAGCTCCGTTGTTAAAGAAATAGGACCACATGCAAAACCTGACAAAATGCAGTTTGCACCTGCTCTTCCAAAAACGCGCTCAGGAAAAATTATGAGAAGGATTTTGAGAAAAATTGCTGAGGATGATGTAAATAGTATGGGAGATATTTCAACTTTAGCTGACCCTAGTGTCGTTGAAAGTCTTATTAAAGGTTCATCTCAAGTTTAGCATTTGCTGTTCTAATTCTACCAGTCAATAATTTTATAATTTGTTTCATTATATCAGCGTTGCTCTCCATCAACTCATAGAAAACATCTTGATTGATTTTAAGTAGTACTGAGTCCGCCTTCGCTATTGCATTCGCAGATCTATTTTCGTTGTCTAATAGCGCCATTTCTCCAAGAGAATCACCTTTTTCTAGTAAGGCTATTTCTTTATCGCCCTTAGTTATCGATATTTTACCATCAAGCACTATAAACATAGAATCGCCAATATCTCCATCTTTAAAAATTGTTTCACCATTATCATAATTTTTTGCTTTAGAAATTTGTGAAACTTGGGATAACAATTCTCCTGGTATATCTTGAAAAAGATCAACAGTTTTTAGTAAAATTGTTTTTTCTAGAATTGTAAACATAGTTTTCTCCGTCTTGTTTTGAAACTTTTCTAATGGAATTGATATCTCTTTATCATCACAGTATTCTAAAACCTGCGAAAGAATGGGGCTGGAAATAACTTTTGACCAATCAATGCTATTAATTTGTTTTTTATCATATTTTATACTATAATCTATACTTATTGCTGATTTCCAGTTATTATCAGACTCTGACCAGCTTTTTATCCAACTATCAAAAGAATCATTGTTTAATTGATTTTGAATTTTTTCGTCTTTATAATCATGTTCTGGGTCGATTATTGGCATCAATAGATTTAATGTTTTTTTATTAAATGAAGTTTCAAAAAATTCAAGAACATATGGTAGATCCTTATCATTATTCTCAATAATATTTTTAATATGTGAGTCTATTGGAGAATTTGGAATTTCAAGGGTAACGACCTTTAAAATTATGTAGAGGTACCTCCTCATTTCATAATTTATCTGATCTTTAATAAAAATTGTGTTCTCATTATTTGGTAATAAAATTTGAAAGCAATGAAGCTTAAAATATCGATGAGCAAAAATTTTAATAGTATTAAAAAAATAATCCTCAAAAGAAAATGTTTTTGACCTGTGTTTTGCAATCTTTAATAATGATTCTGAGCAAATAATTGACATATCGATATCATCTACAATTAAATGGTGTTTAATTATTCTAATTACACGGTCGTCATTATAACCAGCTAAACAACGTATGATGCCTTTTTTTAAATTTGTATTATTTCCATTTGTGCTCAATTGTTTTTCAAGATATCTAACAACAATTTTATAATCATATAGTTTTAGTATTTTTCTTGTCTTATGGGTGCATTTTATATTTTCTAAATTTGATATGATTGCTGGTAGATAAAAGTTGTCAAGGCGCTTACCGGCTACATTTAGTGCTGATTTACTTATCTCTAATGATGAATGATGTAATAAATCATTTAGTATGTTTTTAGGAAGTAGTTCACTTGAGTTTTTTAAATAATTTAATGCTAAGGCTGTTGTTCTTTCATCTTTTACATCAAGAAATTCATTTAGCTTTTTTCTAGCTTTCGATTCTTCTGAATTTTGCTTTAAGATAACTACTGATGAAGCTGCAGAAATGTGTGCATCAGTAGAATTAATATTTTCTAAAAATAAGTTCATATTATTTTTAATGAATATACCAGGAAGTAATGTAATTGCTAATGCGCCAATCTCGTCATCTTGTTTAGACAATTTTATCAGAATATTATTATCAAGAAAATTGCCTTTTTCCAAAGCAAGTAGCATTATTTGTTTCTGTATATCTTTATTTTTTAAAGATAATAATTTATTTAAAGTATCACGCCATATTTCGATTTTCATGTTTTTTATTAGATCTAATGCGAATGACTGTTTATTAATATCACCAGATATTAAAGTTTTATCAATCGTGTCAATAATATGACTATCTGTTACATCAAATTGAATATTTTTCAAATTGAGATGGCGACGATTTATTGCCTGCTCAATTGATGAAATATAATTTTTTTTAATCCTTAGATTATTTAATAGCCATAATATTATTACAATTATTACAGGAAAACTAAGTAGATATATTTGTGTATCTTCTAAAAATCTATTTGCTATAATTGCATAAATAATTAAACCTATTATGCCTTCTGCAACAGATTTTATTGATGAATCAATAATTGGTTTCGCTCGGCGAGCCTTATTTTTTGGTATGGTGGTCCATAACATTTCATTCGATGCGCTTTGAATAGAAAATTTAAAGGCCTGATCAAAAAGGCGAGCAATAAAAATACTTGATAGGTTAGCCAAAGCTAGAAAAGACATCGAGCCAACTATTAGTCCGAGAGGCATAATAATTAATCCTCCTAGAATCCCGAACCTTTGTAAAATGAAACCTGTAAGGAAAAGTTGCATTATTAGTGTTGTTCCATTTAAATACATATAGTATTCGCCAAAAAAAGATGCAAGCTCAGCTGTAGATGAATAAGTGGTAGCAGCTGTAATTTTAAATTGATACTCTATTATCCTCGAGCAAATAGCTGCGGAACATACCATCACTAAAATTGATTTTAGATAAGGATCAAAAATATTTTCAGAGGTTTCATTCTTTGTATCCTTTTTAAAGCTATTGTCTTTTTTTGCCCTAAATGGGTTTAGATAAGCTGCAAAAATGCCTATTAAAGCAATAAATATAATAGTAGGTATTAATAGATTTTCAGCGCCAAACCGTAATACAAAAGGTCTCATTATGTATCCGGCACTAATTCCCGCGATTGAGCCTCCAATTCCGATAACACTAAAAAGACGTTTGGCTTGGCGAGCGTTAAATATTTCGCTAGCAAGCAACCAGAATTGAAAAATTGTAATAGATATGATTACATCGGTCCAAGCATAAAATAGCGGAATGACAAAACCATTTAAATTAAATCGTATAATAAAAAGGGTTATACAAAAGAAGACTGAAGAAAAGATTATTGTCTTTACCAAATCAAGATTGGATGTCATCTTGTTATAAATAGAGATTACCACTACCATTAATCCTGCAACTAATGCAAACATCAGAGGCAGTAAGGATCTGTCAAATTGTGTCAAAAAGAATGTGTCTCTTGCACTAGCGCCGGTAATACTTGAACCGACAATGCAAAAGAACATCATCATCAAAAGGATGATTGGATAGACTTCTTCTTTTTTTATTTTTATTATCGACATTATTTATATATCAGTAACATTACAACAAATTCGACGAATTATATTTTTTGTGCATACTGTATGTTTGTATAGGAAAATTACAAATAGTAATTTTGATATTAAAATTGTCATTAAAAGAATAAAAAGGAAACCAAATGTCTCACATTCATAACGTAAAAACAGTAAATACTCCGTTGATGGAAATTAAAAGCGATTTAATATGTATTGGAGTTTACAAAGATAGCTCATTTACTCCAGGAGGAAGTGACATTAATCAGGATTTAAAAAATATTATTAAAAGTGGTGTTGATGTTGGGGATGTAAAAGGGAAAACAGGTGAGGTTAACTTTTTTTATTATAATAATAGAAGGTTTGCATTGATAGGTTTGGGCGATAAAGAAAAAGTCACTTCAGAAGTTGTAAGACTTGCAACTGGTTCAGCAATTAGAGCGGCAATTACAAAAAAAGCAAAAACTGTTACAGTCGATTGCTTTTGTTCCGAGTTAGATAGCTGCCAGGCAATGGGTGAAGGTGCAGTCTTGGGTAGTTATCAATTTCTTGAATACAAAACAAATTCTATTGATTCTTTCGTAGTCGAAGAGGTTTCCATTAATGGTTGTAATGATCAAGAATTAAACAAAGGTGTTGCAATTGGTAATGCAATCTGCTTCGCGAGAGATTTAGGAAATCATCCGGGAAATATTTCTACACCAACTTATCTTGCGAATGCAGCTGAAGAAATTTCAAAAATAGATGAAATGACATTAAAAGTTATTGATAGAGAAGAGTTTACTGAAATGGGTATGGGCGGTCTAGCAGGAGTTGCTCAAGGAACAGATGAACCACCAAAATTTATTGTTGTTGAATACAATAATGGAGGTGATGAAAAACCAAAAGTCCTTGTTGGAAAAGGTTTAACCTTTGATTCAGGAGGAATTTCAATCAAGTCCG
>Ga0209335_10000209_pt1 | contig 67281 bp, 69 predicted proteins | sample COG_09_FD_184753 | JGI IMG/M metagenome (GOLD analysis project Ga0209335, IMG submission 184753) | Pelagic Microbial community sample from North Sea - COGITO 998_met_09 (SPAdes) (version 2) | ecosystem: Environmental > Aquatic > Marine > Neritic zone/Coastal water | place: Helgoland, sampling...
AGCGGCAAGGATTTTAAGTCCTTTGTGTCTACCAATTTCACCACGAGGGCATTAATGAATTTCATGAGTGTTTATGCTAATATTTATAATTGAACAAGTGTAATAAGTAAAATTTTTTTATTTTATCTCTCCATGCTCTAGTCATGCTCTAGTTGTCCCATAATCTATAGGATAATATTTCAACAAACCCAGAACCTCGATCCCTAAAAGTTTTTTCATTTATTTTATTTTATTTATGTTGGCATAAGCACAGCTCATGTGGATTCCAAATCCTCCACTATTCTGAATATATCTAGACCAACCATATGGCTCTAAATAATACTTTATCAACTTTTTTGTTGTTTCTTTATTTGGAAATCTTTTGACATATGCATGAGCCCAACCTAGGGTGTTGTCATTAATTCCTGTTTTTTTAAGTATACGTTTTGTTTCCATAATTTCTGGATCTATATAAGCTTTCTTTTTAGCGCCAGAATTAGGATAACCAAGATATGTTATTAAAAAATCAATCATTTTATGAACGGTTACACCTTTTTTGGTTTCAAATGAATAAAGGTCATAGCCTTGATTTGCGAAAACTTCTGCGATCATAACCATACCTCCTACCACTTGAGTCATTTTTAACAAACCTCTCTTACTTCGATTACTTTTACCTTTTTGTTTTCTTATTTCATGAGAAGAACTCCCATCTTTTCTTGTAACATTAAGAGCTATTCCATAAAATTTTAAACCAGCCTGAAAATATTTTTCATCACCACTTAAAATACTCCACAAAGTATATATTCTAGCTTTAGAGGCTTCAGTATGATTTCCTGGTGTCATTTTATCTTTTGATCCATCATTCGTACCTATAGAAGTTTTAGCTACAGTTTTTTCAAACCATTCATAAATTATTTTATCTTCTTCTGCTGTAAGTGCTTTTTCTTGTCTCAAAACATCAAATGCAATCAACATACCAACTAAAGTTTGCCTAACATTTTCAAGAGTATCAATATAAGCAAAATCACTATCCCATTCTTTGTTATAACCATCAGATATTAGAACATTAAAAGAATTTTCTTTAGACCATAATAAAATTTGTTCTTTCATTTTATCAAGGTAAAAAGCGTCACCTGTAGCTAACCATCCTCGAGTATGCTTATTTATAATTTCTATCATTGGTTCTGCAAAATTTATAAAATCTATCGGACTTGCACCTTCTTGTTTCCATTTATGACCACCAATTTCTGGCATTGAAGGAAATAATTCATAACTTTTAGATGGCTTACATAATCTATGATTATTTTTATATCCTTTTAACTCTAGACGTCTTTTAACAACATCTATGTAAATTTTAGACCCTGGGTTTTTTACATTATAATCTTTTAAATTAACTTTTCCTGGTATTTTTAATTTCTTTATTGATCCAGATATTGATTTGACTGGATCTTTAATTTTTGGATATTTTTCAGCAATACCAACGCTGCACCACAACAAACCCAAAACCACGATCACTAAAAGTTTTTTCATTTAATTATTCCTACTTTTTCTTTTTTTTTGCTCTTCCTAACTTCATCAAAATAAATGATGGTTGTTGGAACATTATCTATTTCATAATATTCTTTACATTTTTTATATATGTTGATTGAAGTTTTGTGGCCTGGAAATTTTTTTAATTTTAATTTTCTTAAAGCTTTATGCTCTTTTGCTGATGTTTCTCCCTTTTCATTAAAACATTTTTCTATCTTATCAAGATTTTTATAATTTAAATATCTAGTTATACCGGTTCGGTAGATACCAAACTTTTGATAAACATATTTTTTTGTTTTAGTTGGACCTTTGTAATCATATTTCAACTCGTCATTTATCCAAAGTTTAAAAAAACCATCATTTTTTTTTGTCCAATTAACATTAATTAAAATATCAAACCAATTACCAAGAGCTTCTTCATTACCTAAAAGCTTTGTTTCATTATAATCTGAGTAATCTTCCTTAATAGATCTTACAATTGTGTATCCATTACGTAATTCTTTAAACATAAAAACAGGATGGCCATTTTTTTGATGAAATTGTCCATAAGCATTACTTAAAGGGGAGAGATTTTGATGATCTTTTGGAAAATAAATTGACCATGAGATCCAATATTCTCCTTTTTTCATTGTATCCTTAAGACCACTTAGTTCATGACGCTCACGATCATTTTTACAATCACTCCAATCGCCAGCTAGATCTTTTCCACAGTCTCCTGATCTTACTTCAAACCTGATAGATTGGTCTCCAGCTCTTACTGGATGTCCATCTTTTTTATCAACAACTTGTACTCCATGATCTTTGTAATATTTGCCTGTTAAACTTTTATATAATTTTTTATGTCCTGACGCAGTATCTTTTGGGAGTTTAACAATTGTTTCAGCGGCACCAACATTGCACAACAACAAACCCAGAACCAAGATCCCTAAAAGTTTTTTCATCAATAAAACCATATAACATTATCTCTCTATGCTCTAGTCTTGCTCTAGTTTGAGCAAAATAATAAACCTTATTTTTCAATATTAATTCAAAAATAAATTTAAGTTCTGTGATTTTATAGGATGTTTAAACTACATTGGACTACTATGGACTGACTTTAACTTCTATCCCTCGGCTTTTAAGTCCTTTGTGTCTACCAATTTCACCACGAGGGCATTCCAATTTGTCATTGTTATATCTGTATTTGTTTATAACTCAACTGCAAGAATGAATGCAAATTAATTTGATTTACCCTTACAGCCATCACAAAGATTGTAAATGAAAGTCAAATAGGCCTTTTTTTTAAGATTAGATCGTCGTTTGATACCATTTTTTTATATGTTTCGTGGTTGCCTTTATCAAAAGATTTGGATAAATAAGCTTTAATTTAAATCTAACCTTTGTAATAAAAATTTATTCTTAAATAATGACCTTTAAAAAAAGTCCCAATAAATACATAGATCCTAAAAACATTTCTTTTAAATATCCTTTATTAGAGAATGGATTTAATAAAAATGATCTTCAAAAAGGAATTGATGTATTAAAAAGTGGCCAAATAACAATGAACAGGCATACGGAAATTTTTGAAAAAAAATTTGCCAAAAGACTTAAAATAAAATTTGCTTTAATGGTAAACTCTGGTTCTTCAGCAAATCTATTAGCTACTTTTGCTGCTTGTAACCCACTGAGAAAAAATAGATTTAAAACAGGCGATGAGGTTTTAATACCTGTATTATGCTGGTCAACATCACTTTGGCCTTTAGTTCAAGCTGGGTTAAAACCTAAATTTATTGATATAAATCCTAAAACTTTAAATGTTAATGCTGAAGATCTTATCTCTAAGATTACAAAAAAAACAAAAGTTATTATGCTTATAAATGTTTTGGGAATTTCTGCTGATTTAACAAAAATTAAAAATATTGCTAAAAGAAAAAATATTATTGTAATAGAAGATAATTGTGAGGCATTAGGAGCAAAATATGATCAAAAAAACTTAGGAACATTTGGTGATTTTGGTACTTTTTCTTTTTTTTATTCTCATCAAATTACTTCAGGTGAGGGTGGGATGATTGTTTGCAATAATAGAGAAGACTATGAAATATTGTTGGCACTTAGATCGCATGGCTGGTCTCGTAGTAAATATTCTTATGCTAAAAATGCAAAAAAATACCCCAATTTAGACCCTAGGTATATTTTTATAAATTCTGGATTTAATGTAAGGCCAACTGATATACAAGCTTCAATAGGTTTAAATCAATTTAAAAGGCTCAATCAATTTATTAAAAATAGATCCTTGAATAAAAAAAATATCATAAATAAAATTCAAAAGGACAAAAGATGGAATAATCAATTTAGTTTTGTTGATATACCTCAAAAAGCTAATCCAAGTTACATGGTTTTACCTATTTTTCTCAATAAAAAATATAAAAATAAAAAAAAGAAATTTATTAAATTTATTGAAAAAAAAGGTTTAGAAACAAGACCAGTAATTAGCGGTTCATTTGTTAATCAACCATCAACTAAATTATATAACCTTAATCCAAAAAAATTAAAATTTAAAGGAGCTCAAGAAGTTGAAGATCTAGGTTTTGTAATTGGTTTAAATACAAATAAAACAAATAATAAAAAAATTGATTATATAGTTAATTCTTTATATTCGATTGATAAAATTTAATTAAAAGAACCTTTTAAATCACGAATTATTCTAGGAATATTTTTTAATATTCCATTAACAATTATTAGGATTATTAAAAATATACTCTGTTTATTTTTTATTCTAATTTTTGACTCTTCTCTCAAATGATCTAGATATGTAACCTTACTTGACAAACCTCCAGCAGACATTTCTCCAATAATTTCATCTTTATTAGAGGAGACTCCTTTTAATTTATGTTTAATCATCATTCGATAAAAAAAATCGTAATCAGATGATACAGAAAACTTTAAATCATATTCACCAATTATATTTTGCGCACTTTTGGTAATAAAGAAACCAGTTGAAATGGAAGTTTGAGCGTCAAAGTTATATAAAATTTTTTTTGGGTAAAATCCTTGTTTTATTATAGTTTCTCCAGTGTAATTTCTTATTATGCTACCAAAGAAAAAATCAATGGTAGGATTTTTCACAAAATAACTCCTTACCATATCAAAAGCACCTAGTTTATAATCATCACCAGATAGACAGATACCTATAATTTGTCCATTTGATAGTTTCAGTCCTTTGTTAATTGCGTCATATAAGTTTTTATCCGGTTCACTAATAAATTTATCAATATAATTAATATATTTGTTAATTATTTTTTTTGTGTTATCGGTAGAATCACCATCAACTATAATATATTCAACAAATTTATCTTTCTGGTTTATTATACTTTTAATTGTTTTTTCAATATTGTTTTCATCATTACGAACAACAGTAATTATTGAAATGAGAGTTTTTTTATCTAAATTCATTTTTTACAACTAAATAATCTCCAATATATAACTCATCTAAATTACAATCTATAAAATCTCTTATTGCATCATATGGAGAATTAACCATTGATCTTCCATGTAGATTAAATGAGGTATTAATTAATATTCCATGTCCAGTTAAATTTTTAAATTCATCTAATATATTATAAAATCTAATATTTTCTTTTTTAGAAACAAACTGTGGTCTTGCAGTATTATCAACATGAACAGCAGACGGAAATTTTTTAGCAAATTCTTTTTTCATGACAAAAGCTGTGGTCATGTGTTTATTATTATAACTATTTAAAAAATACTTTTCTCTATCATCTTCTAAAATTGATGGACAAAAGGGTTGAAAAGCTGGTCTTTTTTTTATTTCTGAATTTATCCTATCTTTTGTTTCTTTGTTATAAGGACTTGCAAGTATTGATCTATTACCTAATGCTCGCGGGCCAAATTCCATTTTACCTTGCACTAAAGCTATAACCTTATTTTTAGATAATGATTCAGCCACATATTTATGAATATCCTTATTTATCTTTTTAAATTTGATATTATTAAATTTTTTAAAAGCTTCTAAAATATCTTTTTCGATTATCTCAGTTCCAAAATAAGGCATTGTTACCCCTTTTAACCAACTAATATCCTGTTTGTTTTCTACAGCAGACAAAATTGCAGCTCCAGCTGCAACACCTTCATCACCCATTGCAGGAAAAATAAAAATATTTTTAAAGTTAGTTTTTTCAAATATATTCATATTCATTATAACGTTAGCTGCGACTCCACCAGACAAGCAAATATTTTCACATTTATTTGCTTTAGAAATATAGTTCAAGTAATTCACAATTGTATTTTCTAACCAAACTTGTATGCAGCTAGCAAAATTATCTCTACCAATTTTAATTATAATTTTTTTTAAATAATCTTCATCATAAAATTTTCTAACTTTCTCTATATCTAAATGAATACTATTTTCTTTATAACTAACCAAGTTTTCTAATTCTGTATAAAGATTTTTATCTATTTTGCCAAAAGCAGCTAAAGCTTCGACCTTACCCTCTTCACTGAAACGGATAAAACCTAAGGCTGCAGTAAATGTAGAGTATAAAAATCCAACAGATGCGTATTTCTTCTTTTTTCCAAAAATCATTTCTTCAGCAATAGACTCACCTATTAACTCAAGATTATCATTTGAGCATTTGTAAAGACTTGAAAATAAATGATCTCCATATCCGTCAATTGTAAGGCTTAAAGTTTCCTTATCATATGCAAACTCAGAAAAATAATAAGCTGAAGCTGCATGACATTTGTGATGGTTGTAATATTGAACAGGTTTATCAATACCAATTTCTTTCAATGAGTCTTTTATAAATTTTTTTAAAATTTTTTCTTTAAATTTACTATTATTAAAAAATTTTCTCTTAACTTTATAAACACTTGTTAATACTTTGTAATAAAAATAGCCCAAAAAGGCTTTTGGATTTTTAAAAATTGAAATTAAAAATTTTTTATATTTAGTTTTTTTTTTTAGATGTAACAAATCCGACAAAAACTCTGGTCTAATAATTTTTCTGAAATATTTAAAAGTATGATAATAATAGGGTTTGGGGACCCAAGAATAATCTTCATAACCCTGTGCAACAGTTTCCACATTTTTGATATTATCTGTATTATCATTAAATATAATTGAAATATCATGTACATCATGTTTTATTCTAGTTAATCTTTCAGTGGATAAGGCAAAAATCTTTTTTTCGTCTGTATCTAAATAAAAAACTGAACTGTCGTGACCAAAAAAATTTGTTCCAAGAATTTTCATATGAGATTATTCAATATTATACTTGCATTTATTAATACTAAAACTAAAAAATAGATATTATGCAAACTAGCAAAACACAAGTAGGGTTTTTAGGATTTTTAGAGAGTATAATTAGACGTAATGCGCTACTTTATTATTTAATTAGGAATATTGTAATTTATTTTAATATTTTTGAAGAAGATTTCAAAATTCTTACTAAATACTTTAAAGATAAAAAAATTAATATTATTGATGTGGGTGCTAGTGATGGAATATCAGCTAATTTTTTTTTAAAAAATTTAAATGTTAATAAAATTTATTGTTATGAACCACATAAAATATTTATTAAAAATTTAGTAAAATATAAAAAAGATAATAAAAAAATAATTTTAAAAAAATATGGTATTAGCTCCCGAGAAAATAAAATTATTGTTTATTATCCGTCTATAAAGTTTTTTGGTCTTAATTTACCACTTTTAACTTATACCTTTTATGATAAATCAGAGTTAAAAAAACAAATCAAACTAGATTTTTATAACTATCAAAAAATAAGTATTGATAGAGCTGCTATCAATTTAAAGAAATTTAATTTAGTTAATACAAAAATTGATTTAATTAAAATAGATGTTAATGGATTTGAATTAGAAGTTGTTAAAGGGATGTTAAATCAAATTAAAAGAGATAGACCTTTAATGGTTATAGAAAATAATAATGGTATAGAAAAAATAAACTCACTATTAAAAAAGTATAAATATAAAAAATTTTATAATATTTCTTCAAAATTTAAACCTCATAAAAATCAAAAAGTTTTAGATATTTTTTTTATTCCACAATGGTAAAATAGTAAATTTTTAACGCTTATCTATTAGCGCTTTATAAAGATATTTTTTTTCAAGTTTGCAATCTTTATACCCTCTTTTAACAATATTTAGATAACGTACTGTCGGAAAAGTAAATGGTGTTTTGTTGACCATTGTATATGTCATTACTTTTTTTTTATAATAAATAAAATAATATTTTTTATATAAAATTGGAAAATCCTCATAAACATCTAATTTTTTTTCATCATTTTTCGAAATTTCAAATAAAGCTCCTGGAACAACAGAGTTAATCTTGCGCTCAATATCTGCAGCTCTATATTTGCTTCTAAATGTTAATCTAAAATCTTTTAAATTTATTTTTTTTAAAAAAACACTATCTTTGCATCTTCTTTTCATTTGAAGATGATGAAGATTACTGCCATAAGCAAAATAAAGCATTTATCGGTCTACTACTTCAATATTTTTTTTATTCACAAATTCTAAAATTTGTGAATTGCAATTATTAATTTTAGACTGATCTTCGGATCTAATTACAATTGATACACCTAATTTTCCTGCTTGAAAAAAAGGATAGCTACCTATTTCAACGTCTTGATTTTCATCTTGTACCTTTGTTAAAGATTTTGCAATTTCACTTTCAACTGTTCTTAAGCTAATCGTTAGACTTAAAATTGGTTCACCACCAACAATCTTATTGGTCAAACCACCTAACATTGATTTTAAAATTGATGGAACACCAGGTAAACAAAATACATTTTCAATATTAAAGCCTGGTGCTCCACTAGTAGGATTTAAAATTAAATTAGCTTTTTCTGGCATCCAAACCATTTTTTGTCTACCTTCGTTAAATTCTCCTGGTTTATAATATGAATCTAAAATCTTAAAAGCTTCTTTATGTATTTCATACTTTATACCAAATGCTTTTGAAACCGATTCTGCTGTAATATCATCATGTGTAGGACCAATGCCTCCAGTTGTAAAAATATAATCATAATTAGATCTCAATAAATTCAAGGTATTAATTATTGTTTTTTCAATATCAGGAATTACTCTTACCTCTCCTACCTTAACTCCTATAGAATTTAGCCAAGTTGCTAATGTAGAAGTGTTGGTATCTTGAGTTCTACCAGATAAAATTTCATTACCTATAATTAATATTGCGGCATTAACATTTGTGTTTTTTTTCATTTTAAATGTATAATTTAGTAATGGAATTTACCAAAGCTTTAATAAAAGGCAAACTTATCAAGAGATATAAGAGATTTTTTACTGATATTAGATTAGATAAAGAAATTATAACTGCTCATTGTCCAAATACGGGTTCAATGAAGGGTTTGTTGGATGAAGAAAACGAAGTTTTTATTTCTAGGAATGATGATCCTAAAAGAAAACTTAAATATACATTAGAGATCATTAAAGTTAATAAAAAATTAGTAGGTGTTAATACACATTTTGCTAATAAGATAGTTTACCATGGATTATCTAATAATCTAATTAAAGAGATTTCAAATAATGATGTTATAAAACCAGAAGTTTTTTTTGATAATGAAACACGATTTGATTTTTTAATTACAAAAAAGAAACAAAAAATATTTGTTGAAGTTAAAAATGTTACATTATTTAGGGATAAAAAAATTGCTGAGTTTCCTGATGCCGTTACTTCTAGGGGATCTAAACATTTAAAAACTCTTATTACAGCCACAAAAAAAGGTTATAAATCTTATTTATTATTTTTAGTCCAAATTCAAGGTGTAGAAAGCTTTAAAATAGCTAAAGATATTGATAAAGAATATTATGAAAATTATTTACTTGCAAAAAAAGCTGGAGTTATATTTTTAGCATATCGTTGTAAAATAAATTCAAAAGAAATAAAAATAGAAAAAAAAATTAAAATTACTAATGCCTAATTATTTAGAAAAATTTGAAAAAATGAGAGTGGCAGGAAAAATAGCTGCAGAAACTCTTGATATGCTTACAGAGAATATTAAACCAGGAGTAACTACAGACTTTATTGATAAACTAGGCTATGAATTTATAAGAGATAATGGTGCCTACTCTGCTCCACAATATTATAGAGGTTTTAAAAAATCACTTTGTACTTCTTTAAATCATGTTGTGTGTCACGGTATACCCTCTGATAGAATTTTAAATGAAGGTGATGCTCTCAATGTTGATGTTACTGCAATCATTGATGAACATTATGGAGATACTAGTAGAATGTTTTGTATTGGAAAGACTCCTGTTAAAGTTAATAATCTGATTGATGTTACTTACGAGTCTATGATGAAAGCTATAAAATTATTAAAACCAGGATTAAGACTTGGTGATATTGGCCATGAAATACAATCTTTTGTAGAAAAAAAAGGGTACTCTGTTGTAAGAGATTTTTGTGGTCATGGAATAAGCACTACCTTTCATGAGCCACCAAATGTTTTGCATTATGGCAAAAAAAACACTGGCTTGGAAATTGTTCCCGGTATGACTTTTACAATTGAACCAATGATAAATTCAGGAAAATGGGATATAAAAATGTTAAATGATGGTTGGACAGCTGTTACAAAAGATAAATCTTTATCAGCACAATTTGAACATACATTGGGAATTACAGAAAATGGTTATGAAATCTTTACAGAATCTGCTAAAGGTTATTCAAAGCCTCCTTACTTATAATTAATGATTGAAAGATATTCTAGAAAACAACTCACTGACATATGGTCAGAAGAAAATAAATATCAAATTTGGCTAGATGTAGAAATTGCTGCAGCTGAAGCGATGGAAAAAATGGGCCAAATTCCAAAAGGTGTAGCTTCTGTTGTTAGAAAAAAAGCAAAAATAAATGTTAAAAGAATCCATCAAATAGAATCTAAAGTAAAACATGATGTAATAGCATTTCTAACATCTGTAACCGAAAAAGCTGGAATTAAAGCAAGATATTTACATCAAGGAATGACATCTTCAGATGTCCTGGATACAAGCTTGAATATTCAATTGGTTCAATCTGGTAAAATTCTTTTAGATGATATTGATCAGATTTTAAAAGTTTTAAAAAAACAATCTAAAAAGTATAAGTACACTCCATGCATGGGTAGAAGTCATGGAATTCACGCTGAGCCTATTACTTTTGGTTTAAAGCTAGCTTCGTTTTATGAAGAGTTTAAAAGAAATAGAAAGAGATTAGTTGATGCAATTGATGAAATTTCGACATGTGCAATCTCTGGAGCGGTTGGGACATTTGCAAATATTAATCCTAATGTTGAAAAACACGTTGCAAAAAAACTTGGCTTAAAAATTGAACCCATATCGACTCAAGTGATACCTAGAGACAGACATGCTTTCTATTTCTCTGTTCTTGGAATTATTGCAGGCTCTGTTGAGAGAGTTGCAATTGAAATTAGACATTTACAAAAAACAGAAGTTTATGAAGTGCAAGAATTTTTTTCAAAAGATCAAAAAGGTTCATCAGCAATGCCTCATAAAAAAAATCCTATATTAAGTGAAAATTTAACAGGTCTAGCAAGAATGGTTAGGAGTGCGGTAATTCCTGCTCTAGAAAATATCGCATTATGGCATGAAAGAGATATTTCTCACTCAAGTGTTGAAAGAAATATTGGACCTGATGCAAACATAACTTTAGATTTTGCCTTAGCTAGACTTGGTAATATTTTGGATAAAATGGTTGTTTATCCAAAAAAGATGATTGAAAATTTGAATATAACCAAGGGTTTAGTTTTTTCACAAGAAGTAATGTTAGAGCTAACAAAATCTGGTCTAAGCAGAGAACAGTCTTATAAAATGGTTCAAAACTATGCAAAAAAATGCTTTAAGGAAAACCTAAATTTATTCGATGTTATAGCAGATGATAAATTCATAATGAGCAAAATTTCTTCAAAAAAATTGAAAGCTATATTTGATTACTCATCTCATTTTAAAAATATAGATTTCATCTTTAGAAGAGTATTTGGGTAATGAAAAAAGGCAAAAAATTATATGAAGGTAAAGCTAAAATAATTTATGCTACAGCTGATAAAAATTTAGTAATTCAGTATTTTAAAGATGATGCAACTGCATTTAATAACTTAAAAAAATCTAAAATTGAAGGTAAAGGAGTTTTAAATAATAGAATATCAGAATATATACTTACTAATTTAGGCCAAATAGGTATTAAAAATCATTTAGTCAAAAGATTAAACATGAGAGAACAAATTATCAAATTTGTTGAAATTATTCCTATTGAGTTCATTGTAAGGAATGTTGCGACAGGATCTATAACTAAAAGACTAGGAATTGAAGATGGCACTGTTTTAAAACAACCACTATTAGAATTTTGTCTCAAGAATGATAAATTAGGTGACCCTCTAATAGCTGAAGAGCATATTTTAGCTTTTGAGTGGGCTAGTAAAAAAGAAATTGAAAAAGTAAAAAAAATGATTTTAAGAATTAATGATTTTATGATTGGAATGTTTAGGGGTGTTGGTATTAAGCTTATTGACTTTAAACTTGAATTTGGGAGGTATAAATTTAATGGAAAAAAAGAAATTATCTTAGCAGATGAAATTAGCCCAGATACATGTAGATTGTGGGATTCAATAACTGACAAAAAATTAGACAAAGATAGATTTAGAAAAGATTTGGGTGATTTAATTCCAGCTTATACTGAAGTAGCAAAAAGATTAGGAATTCTTCATGAGCAGTCAAATGTTAGTGCTGTCAATGTCACAAAACTAAGATCTATCAAAAAAAGAAAGTAAATATGAAAGTATCAGTAATTATTACTCTTAAAAAAGATGTACTCGATCCACAAGGAAAGGTTATCCATCAAACTTTAGATGGAATGGGATTTGAAGGGGTAGATGAAGTAAGACAAGGAAAATATTTTGAAATTAACATAAAAGAAGTTGATAAGAAAAAAGCCGAATTAAAAGTTGAAGAAATGTGTAAAAAACTTTTAGCAAACCTGGTAATAGAAGATTATAAAATTATTGGATCAGAATAATAAATAATGCAATCATGTGTAATAACCTTTCCTGGATCTAACTGTGACAGAGACATGGATGTTGCCTTAAAAAAATTTGGTTTTAAAAATAAAATGGTTTGGCATGATGATATAGAACTACCAAAAAGTGATTTAGTGGTTTTGCCTGGTGGTTTTTCTTACGGTGATTATCTTAGATGTGGGAGTATGGCATCAAAGTCAAAAATTATGAAATCTGTTATAAACTTTGCTCAAGGTGGTGGTAAAGTTATGGGTATTTGTAATGGTTTTCAAATTTTAGTTGAATCTGGTTTGCTTCCAGGAGTGCTACTTAGAAATAAATATCTAGAGTTTATTTGTAAAAATGTTTTTGTAAAAGTTAACAATATAGATAACTCTTATTTTAAAGATGTAAAAAAAGAAATATTTGAATTCCATATCGCACACAATGAAGGAAATTATTTTTGTTCTAATAATCAAATTAAACAAATTAATGATAATAATCAGGTAGCTTTATTTTATTCTGATAAAAATGGAAATGTTAATAAAAAAGATAATCCAAATGGTTCATTGCAAAATATAGCTGGTATATTTAATGAGCAAAAAAATGTTTTAGGGATGATGCCTCATCCTGAAAGAATGATAGACTCCTCTCTATCTGGTGAAGATGGTTCAATTTTTTTTGAAAACTTAATTAATAATTTAAAATAATGATAGTTAACGAACAACTTGCAATCGATCATGGTTTAAAAAAAGAAGAATATAAAAAAATCTGTGATTTGCTAAAAAGAGTTCCCAATATTACCGAAATTGGTATTTTCTCGGCAATGTGGAATGAGCATTGTTCTTATAAATCTTCAAGATTTCATCTTAAAAACTTACCAACTAAAGGAAAAAATGTAATTCAAGGTCCTGGTGAGAATGCTGGAGTTATTGATATAGGTGATGACGATGCAATTGTTTTTAAAATAGAAAGCCATAATCACCCTTCATTTATTGAACCTTATCAAGGTGCAGCAACTGGTGTGGGTGGAATTATGAGGGATGTATTTACTATGGGTGCGAGGCCTATAGCTAATTTAAACTCAATTCATTTTGGTTCACCTCAACATAAAAAAACTAAAAATTTACTTAGAGGTGTTGTTCATGGAATTGGAGGATATGGAAACTGCATGGGTGTTCCAACGATTGCAGGCCAGACTAACTTTGACGAGTCTTACAACGGAAATATCTTGGTAAATGCAATGACTTTAGGATTGGTTAAAAAGAACAAAATATTTTATTCTAAAGCTGCTGGTCTTGGTAAACCTGTAATTTATGTTGGTTCCAAAACTGGTAGAGACGGAATTCATGGTGCAAGTATGGCGTCAGCTGTATTTGATGAAAAAATTGAAGAAAAAAAACCTACAGTTCAAGTTGGGGATCCTTTTACAGAAAAACTTCTACTAGAAGCTTGTCTAGAACTTATGAGTGGAGATTCAATTATAGCTATACAAGATATGGGTGCCGCAGGGTTAACTTCATCAAGTATAGAAATGGCTTCAAAAGGAAATTTAGGTATTGAAATCAATTTAGACAAAGTTCCTTGTAGAGAAAAAGAAATGACACCTTATGAAATTATGTTGTCTGAAAGCCAAGAAAGAATGCTTATTGTTTTAGAAAATGGGAAAGAAGATTCAGCAAAAAAAATATTTGATAAATGGAATTTAGATTTTGCCATAATTGGTAAAACAACAAAAAGTAAAAAAATTGAACTTTTTTTTAATAAGGAAAAAGTTGCAGACATTCCCGTTAATACTTTAGTTGAAAATTCACCTATGTATAATCGTAAATGGAAAAAAGCTAAACTTCCTAAAAAAGTTAAAATTAAAAAAGAACAATTTAAAAATTTGAAAATAATAAATGTTTTAAATAAAATCTTATCTAATCCAAATGTATGTAGTAAGGAATGGATTTGGCAACAATATGATCAAACTGTTATGGGCGATACAATTCAAAAACCTGGTGGTGATGCTGGAGTAGTGCGAGTGCACGGAACCAATAAAGCTGTTGCTGCCGCAGTAGATTCATCAGCTATATATTGTTGGGCACATCCTTTGAGCGGAGGTAAACAAATTGTTTGTGAAAGTTGGAGAAATTTAATATCTGTCGGTGCAAAACCAATAGCAATTACAAATTGTTTGAATTTTGGTAGTCCTGAGAATGAAGAAAATATGGGTGAGTTTGTAGAATGTGTTCAAGGTTTGGGTGAAGCAAGTTCCTATTTAGAATTTCCAGTAGTTTCAGGAAATGTATCTTTTTATAATCAAACAAAAGATATTGGAATAAAACCTACACCAACCATTGGTGGTGTTGGGTTAATTAAAGACTATAAAAATATGATTTCAATGGATCTTAAACAAATAGATAATATTCTTTTAGTTATTGGAAAAACTGAAGGACATATAGATCAAAGTTTATTTGCAAGAGAAATTTTAAGTGAAAAAAACGGCCCACCACCTGAAATTAATCTATTTAATGAAAAAAATAATGGAGAAACAATCTTAAAACTTATAGATAATAATTTTATTCTATCTGCGCACGATGTTTCTTTAGGTGGTATCATAACAGCAGTTTCCAAAATGTGTATAAGAGGGAAAAAAGGTGTCTCACTTAAAAAACCTAACTATTTGATTAACAAATTTGAATATCTTTTTAGTGAAGATCAAGGAAGATATATTATAGAGATTCAAAAAGATAATTTTAAGCCAGTGACCGAAATTCTTGAAGAAAACTCTGTACATTTTGATGAGCTTGGATCGGTAATTAACAATGATTTAATTATTGACGATAAGTCAAAAGTATCAATTGACGATTTAATCAAATCACATACAATTTGGTTAAAGGATTATATGAATAAATAATGGCAATGAATTTAAAAGATATCGAAAGTCTAATAAAGGAAGCTTTACCAGATGCTAAAGTTGAAATTCAAGATTTAGCTGGCGATGGTAATCATTATTCGGCAACAGTAACCTCGAGTGCATTTAAAGGAAAAAGTAAAATTGAACAACATAAAATTGTTTATAATTCACTTGATGGTAAAATGGGTAATGAGTTACATGCTCTAGCAATAAAAACAAAGGAATAAAAAAATGGAACTACAAACAAAAGATTTAATACAAAGTGAAATAGATAATAACGAAGTTTGTTTATTTATGAAAGGTACTCCTGAAGCTCCCCAATGTGGGTTTTCAATGGCTGTATCGAACATGCTAAAAATTCTTGAAGTTAATTATAAAGGAATAAATGTTCTTGAGAGCCAAGAGTTAAGAGAAGGAATAAAAAAATTTAGCGATTGGCCTACTATACCTCAACTTTATATTAAAAAAGAATTTGTTGGTGGGTGCGATATCATTAAAGAAATGTATGAAAGTGGAGAACTTAAAAAAGTTTTAGAAAATAAAGAAATTAAATTTAAGAAATAGTTTTTTTCTCAAAAAAAACAATATCGGAATGCTCCTTGTTTCCTTTGTACTCAAAAATACTCTTATTATTTAGAGCTAAATCATTGATGGTTGCTGTTGAAAGCAATTTTGAGTTAATCGGTTCTTTATTATTAATTTTTTTTATTAATTCATCAATTTTTAAATCTTCAACATCATTTAAGTGTTTAAAGTAATTTGGAAATTTATAGTCTTCAATTATATAAAAACCATTATTAGAAACATATCTATAAAAAAAATTTAATGCTTTTAATTGATCACTTTGAATGTGAGAGCCATCATCAATTACGATGTCAAAAAATTTTACTGAATTAAAAAAATTAATTTTGGATAAAAATTTTAACATCATCTTTTTATTTGATGCATCTAAACCAAATGCTTGAATTTTTTTTGATGAAAATTTAAAATTCCTTAGATTAATATCTAAACAATACACTTCTGAATTTGGAAAATATTTTACAAATGCTGCTGCAGCTGCTCCAGAATAAGAACCAATTTCTAAAATTTTAATTTTTTGTTCTTTAAATGAGTTTAAATGATTCTCATAAAATTTTGAAAATCCATGTCCTGGTTCTTTCTTACTATTTATATAGTTAGCTTTGTCTGTTTCATAATGTGTAAATAAACTATCTAATGAAGTGTTTTTTATTACTTCTAAATCTATGTTGATTTTTTTTTTAAAATTATAAAGAAAGTTTCTTTTGAATAAGCTAAAAAAATTCAACTTACCTTGAGTAATATTCGATTACAAGATTTGGTTCCATAACGACCGGATAAGGAACTTCTTCAAATTTGGGTATTCTGACAAATTTTACTTTTTTATTTTTTTCATCTAATTGAATATATTCAGGTGTTTCTCTTTCCTTGTTAGCTAAAGCAATATCAATAAATGCTAACTGTTTAGATTTATCTCTAATTTCAATTGAGTCCTCTTCCTTTACAACATAACTTGCAATGTTTACTTTTTTACCATTAACTTTTACATGACCATGATTTATAAGCTGTCTTGCCGAGAATATTGTTGTTGAAAATTTTGCTCTATAAACAACTGCATCTAGTCTTCTCTCTAGTAAACCAATTAAATTTTCTCCAGTGTCCCCTTTTTGCATTACTGCTTTTTTATAAATATTTCTAAACTGTCTTTCGTTAATATTGCCATAGTAACCTTTTAGTTTTTGCTTAGCCTGCAATTGAATTCCATAATCAGATGGTTTTCCTTGTCTTGCTTGGCCATGTTGACCGGGTCCATACGCTCTAGTATTAAAAGGGCTTTTAGGTCTACCCCACAGATTAACCTTTAATCTTCTATCTACTTTATGTTTAGAATTAAGTCTTTTTGTCATTTAATACCAGGGTTTATAAACTTACCCATCATTTTGTCAATCAACCTTTTTTAGCCAAACTCGCAAATACACTAGATAAAATACGTGTTTCTTTTTGTGATAATTCCATTCTATAAAAAATACTTCTTAAATTTTGTAACATAATAGGCTTCTTTTCTATTTGTTTAAAAAAAAATTTTTCTTCTAATTTTTTTATACAAAGATCAGTCATTGCTTGAATATCTTTTTTATTAGCTAAAGATACTTTTTTAGATTTTGAATATTTTGAGCTTTTTATTTTAATTATGTTAGCCAATGTGTGTGCAATTATGATTACACTATGAGACAGATTTAATGATTTAAATTCACTATTTGAAGGAATTTGAAGGGCGTAATTAGCATAACTCACTTCATTATTAGACAAACCTGAGGCTTCTGATCCAAATAAAAAAGCAACTTTTTTGTTAAAGTTAATATTAGATAGATCTTTTAATTTAATATGCTTTATATTTTTGTTTCTAAATCTTGAAGTCGTAGCAATGACATAATCAACTTTTTTGACAGCTTCATTTAGTGTTTCGTAAACTTCAGAATTTCTAACAATGTCTTTAGCTCCAACTGAAGTTGCTAAAATCTTATCATTAGGAAAATTAGGTTTTGGATTAACAATAATTAATTTTTTAAAATTAAAGTTTTTGATAGCTCTTGCACATGCTCCTATATTTTCAGATAATTGAGGTTGGTGTAAAATAAATGATATATTGTTAAAAGACATTAAAGATTTGCCGGTGCGTCATCTTTAAGAAGTTTATAATCTAAACTATCGACAAGAGCTTTAAATGAAGCATCAATAATATTTGTTGAAACACCAATTGTAAACCAATTTTTTCCTTTTGAATCTGTGCTTTCAATTGAGACTCTTGTTACAGCTTCAGTTCCTGTGTTTAAAATTCTAACTTTATAATCCACCAATGTAAGATCTTTTAAATATTTTGAATATTTGTTTAATCGATTCACATTTTGCCTGATAGCATTATCTAAAGCATTTACGGGACCATTTCCCTCACCTTCACAGATTATTTTTTCACCATCAACTTCTAGTTGAGCTTTTGCATATGAAATAATTTTTCCTGAAGAATTTTTTTTAACAGAAACATCATATTCATTTATTGATATGTACCTTGGTATTTCACCAATAATTCTTCTCGCTAATAATTCAAAAGAAGCATCTGCTCCATCGTAACTATAACCGATAAACTCTCTGTCTTTTACTTCATCTAAAAGTTTCTTAATCTTAGGATCTGTTTCTTTAACATCAATTCCTATTATTTTTAATCTTGATAAAATATTAGACCTACCTGCTTGGTTAGACACGACAATATTTCTTGAATTTCCAACTTCAGCTGGATCTATATGCTCATATGTTTTGGGGTCTTTTTGTACAGCTGATACATGTAAACCACCTTTATGGGAAAATGCTGCTGCACCTACATAAGGTAAATGTTTATTAGGCTTTCTATTCAAAATTTCGTCTAAAAGTCTAGAACATTGGGTTAAGTTTTTAATATTTTTCGGTTTTATATTTATTTCAAATTTTTCAAAAAAATCTTTTTTTAAATAAAAAGTAGGGATTAATGACATTAAGTTTGCATTACCACATCTTTCTCCAAGACCATTTATTGTACCTTGGACATGCCTCGCTCCAGCCATCACTGCTGAAAGTGAATTTGCTACTGCATTTCCTGTGTCATTGTGGGCATGAATTCCTAAATTTTCTCCTGGAATTATTAGGGAAACTTCGCTGACTATTTTAGTAATTTCATGAGGTAAAGTTCCACCATTAGTATCACAAAGAACTATCCAGTTTGCACCTTGATCAAATGCTGCTTTAAGACATGATACTGCATATTTGGGATTTGCTTTATATCCATCAAAAAAATGCTCTGCATCGAATATAAATTCTTTTTTTTTTTTAATAAAATGTTTTGCGCTTTCACTTATATTTTCTAAGTTTTCATCATTTGATATTCCAAGGGCTACATCAACATGAAAATCCCATGATTTGCCAACCAGACAGACTGAAGTGGTATTAGAATTCATTAATGCAGATAAGCCCGGGTCATTTTCAGCACTTCGACCTAATCTCTTAGTCATTCCAAAAGAAGTTAATTTAGCATTCTTAAAATTGTGTTTTTTTTGAAAAAATTCAGTGTCAGTGGGGTTTGCTCCAGGCCATCCACCTTCAATATAATCTACGCCTAAATTATCTAAAGCAACTGATATTTTTTCTTTATCATCCAAAGAAAAATCTACTCCCTGAGTTTGTGCGCCATCACGAAGAGTTGTGTCAAATATATATAATTTTTTTTTGTTCATTTAATTTTCCATGATGTTTTACCATCTTTATCTTCTATTAAAACTCCTTTGTCTAAAAGTTCATTTCTAATATTGTCAGCCTTGTTATAATCCTTACTTTTTCTTGCTTTATTTCTTAATTCAATTTTTACAAGAATATCTTCCTCTGAAATCATAGATTTTTTCTTTTTAAAATTTGACCATTCAATCTTGGTTTGATTTAAAATCCCAATAAAATTGCAGGCAGAAGTAAATATTTTTTTATCATTATCATTACCTTCATTAGCTTTATCAAATAATTTATGTAAATTTGAGATATAACCAGGTGTATTAAGATCGTCATACAATGGTGATAACATGTCTTCCGGAATTTTAGAGGGAGTTTTTATGGGCAAATAAACATTATACCATTTTTCAATTGTATTTTTACAATCTTCTAAAAGCTTATCATTCCAATCTAATGGTTGCTTGTAATGTGCACTCATAAGGGCAAGTCTTATAATTTGCCCATTAATTTTATCTTTAAAATCTTTTATCCTTAATATATTACCCTGAGACTTTGACATTTTTTCACTAGACATAGTGACAAATGCATTGTGAACCCAATAATTAGCAAATGTTTTCGTATTATTTGCACATCTTGATTGAGCTATTTCATTCTCATGATGTGGGAAAAGCAAGTCTATTCCTCCTCCATGAATATCAAATTCACTACCTAAAAAATTTTTTGCCATTGCGGAACATTCTAAATGCCAGCCAGGCCTACCTTTTCCCCAAGGAGAATCCCAAAATGGTTCATCGTCAGTAGAAGGCTTCCATAAAACAAAATCTTCAGGATTTTTTTTATTATCTGAAACTTCGACTCTAGATCCAGCAATCAAATCTTTTAGTTTTTTATTAGATAATTTTCCATAATCATTAAATTTATTAACTTGAAAATAAATATGTTTGTTACTTTCATATGCAAATCCCTTATCTATAAGTTGAGTAATCATTTCAACCATCAAATAAATATGTTCGGTAGCCTTTGGTTGCTCGGATGGTTTTTCACAAATTAAAAATTCACAATCATCTGTAAAATTATTAATTACTTTTTTAGTTAAATCAGAAATTGAAATGTTATTTTCTTTTGATGTTTTTATGATTTTATCATCCACATCAGTAATATTTCTTACATAGGAAATAGAGTCTTTACCATATTTATATTTTAAAACTTTAAATAAGATATCAAAAATAACTAATGGTCTAGCATTACCTATATGTGGGTTATCATATACTGTTGGGCCACATACATACATGCCAATTTTTTTTTCATCTATAGGAATAAATTTTTCTTTTTGGTTACTTAGATTATTTGTTAAAAAAATATCTTTATTCATTATTCTAGAAATATACTTTAATTATAGATTTGTGAATCTAATTGATTAGTTTGGAATCTTGCATACTGGAATAGGCTCCATTTTATGCAAATTTGATTTCCTTATCTTGTCATATTTTTCACGATTTGGTGAATTTGGATTATTCATTGCTTCTTCTAATTCATTATACTTCAATCCTAATTGACCCTCATCAGTTCTACCATCGTCCCATAGACCGTCTGTTGGAGAAGCTTCAATTATTTCTTTTAATAAATTTAGTTCTCTTCCCATTTCCCATACTTCGGTTTTATTACAATCTGCAATTGGTGATATATCTACTCCACCATCTCCATATTTTGTGTAAAACCCAACTCCAAAATCTTCTACTTTATTTCCAGTTCCAACCACAATTCCTTTATTAGCTGCTGCTACTTGATAAAGAACTGCCATTCTAAGTCTGGCTCTTGAATTAGCCATTCCATGCTCATTATCAAATTTTGATAAACTATTCTCAAACGACTCAAATAATTTATCTAGGTTTAGTGTGTGAGCTTCAACATTTTTAAAATTTTGAACTAACCATTTTTGATGTTTAAGGCTTAAATCATGTTGTGAGTTTTTTTGTTTAATTGGCATTGATAAAATAATTGTTTTTAAACCTGTCATGGCACTTAATGTACTTGAAACAGAAGAGTCTATTCCACCTGAAACACCTATGACTAAAGCTTGTGCTTTACTAGGCATTGTTTCAACATAGTTTTTTATCCAATTACTTATAAAAAGTACTTTTTTAGATGGTTTCATAATTATAAAATTTAAACGAAATTGTATTTAATACAATCGTTTAAGATGCCGCTTTAATATTATTTTTAGAATATGTGGCATTTTTTTTGATTTCATCAGAAATTAAAAAAGCCAATTCTAATGCTTGGTTTGCATTAAGTCTTGGATCACAATGAGTATGATATCTATGAGATAAATCTTGATCAGATATTTTTTGTGCACCTCCAGTACATTCAGTTACATCTTGACCAGTCATTTCAATATGCAAACCACCCGCATAACTTCCTTCACTTTGATGACATTCAAAAACATTTTTAACTTCTTTTACAACATTATTAAATGGACGTGTCTTATATCCAGAAGTAGATTTTATTGTGTTGCCATGCATTGGATCACATGACCAAATTACATTTAGACCTTCTTTTTTTATAGATCTAATTAATTTTGGTAAAAATTTACTTACATTTTCGTGCCCAAACCGAGAAATTAATGTGATTTTACCTTTTTCGTTTTGTGGATTTATTTTATTACATAGATCTATTAAATCTTCTGCTTTTAAAGTTGGGCCACATTTAATTCCAACTGGATTTTCAATTCCTCTACAAAACTCTACATGACCACCGTCTAGCTGCCTAGTTCTATCTCCTATCCAAACAAAATGAGCTGAAGTATCATGATGCTCACCTGTAGTGGAGTCCACTCTTGTCATCGCTTGTTCAAATGGCAGCAGTAATGCTTCATGTGAAGTCCAAAAGTTTACAGTTTTTAATCTTCTATTAAAATCTGAATTAATTCCACACGCATCCATAAATGCTAGTGCATCAGCAATTTTATCTTCTAATTCTTTAAATTTTTTTGCTTCAGGACTTTTTTTAATAAACCCTAAGTTCCAAGTGTGAACCATCTTTAAATCAGCAAAGCCTCCGTGAGAAAAAGCTCTTATAAGGTTAAGAGTTGAAGCTGATTGAGAATAAGCTTTAAATAATCTTTTTGGATCAGGTATTCTTGATTTCTCTGTAAAATCCATACCATTTATATTGTCACCTAAGTAACTAGGTAGCTCAACACCATCTATATTTTCTACAGGTGAGCTTCTTGGTTTAGAAAATTGACCAGCAATTCTTCCTAATTTAATCACAGGTAGAGATGCTGAGTAAGTCAAAACTAATGACATCTGTAAAATTAATTTAAATGTATCTCTAATATTGTCTGGGTGAAATTCAGCAAAGCTTTCAGCACAATCACCTCCTTGTAATAAAAAAGCCTTACCATCTACTACTTGAGATAATTGTTCTTTTAAATGTCTAGTTTCACCTGCAAAAACTAATGGTGGAAAATCTTTAATCTTATTAAGAACTCCGTCTAATTCTTTTTTATCTGGATATTCAGGAATGTGTTTAACAGGATAATTTCTCCAACTATTTATTTTCCAATTTTTCATATTCAACCTAGGAGTGTTCTAACAGAGTTTGGTAATTATTCAACAGTAACAGACTTAGCTAAATTTCTTGGCTTATCTATATCGTACCCTTTTTTTAATGCTGTGTAGTAAGCTAATTTTTGCATAGGAATTGTTAATAAAAAGGGAAGTAGATCATCGTTGATATTCTCTACTTCAATTGTTTCCCAAATATTTTCTGAAATAACTTCATCTTTACTTTTGTTGGTGATTAATAAAACTTTTGCTCCTCTTGCTATTACTTCCTGCATATTTGAAATTATTTTTGAATAGTATTTATCTCTTGGTGCCAAAACAACCACTGGCATTCCATTTTCTATTAAAGCTAATGGTCCATGTTTCATCTCACCTGCTGGATATCCTTCAGCGTGAGTATAAGAAAGTTCTTTAAGTTTTAGAGCGCCTTCTAGAGCTATTGGATATGACATTCCTCTACCAAGAAACATTGAGCCTTTTGCTTCAGCAAATGTATTTGCAGCAGATTGAATTTTATTTTCATTTAATAATGTTTGTTCAATAAGTTTAGGTAGCTGTTTTAGATCTTTAATTTTATTAATATAATTTTCTTTTGATATATTTTTTTTTAAAAAAGATATTTTTAGAGCCATTATATAAAGTACAAGCATTTGTCCAAGAAATGCCTTAGTTGAAGCAACTCCTATTTCTGGTCCACAGTGAATTGGTAAAATAAAATTTGAATCTCTTGCTATCGAACTTTCAATTACATTAACAATACAAGCAGTTTTCATCTTATTTTTATTACATAAATCTAGAGCCGCATATGTATCGGCTGTTTCACCAGATTGTGAAACAAATATATATAAAGTATCTTTTTTAAATCTATTTTTTCGATATCTAAACTCAGAGGCAACATCAACACTCACATCTAAATTTGTTAGTTCTTCAAACCAATATTTAGATGTTAAACAAGAGTTGTAGGCAGTACCGCATCCTATTAGTGTTACAGAATTAATTTTCTCTACTTTCCATGGGAAATTATAAATATTGATATCATTGTTTATATTGTCAATATACTCTTTAACACAATTTTTTATAGTTATAGGCTGTTCTTCAATTTCTTTAGCCATAAAATGTTTAAAGTCACCTTTGTTATAATTTTCTTCATTTGAAGATAGCTCTAAAACTTTTTTATTTACTTTGTTTCCAGTTTCGTCAAAAAACTCTACTTGACTATTTTTAATAATACAAAATTCTCCATCGTTTAAGTATGATATCTTGTTTGTCATTGACTTTAATGCATATGAATCTGATCCTAAATAATTTTCATTTGGACCATATCCAACAGCAAGCGGTGAGCCTCTTCTAGCACCCACAATTAAATCTGGTTGATCCTTAAAAATAATTCCAAGCGCAAAGCTACCCTGAAGCTGTTTAAGCATTTTTAAGATTGAATTTTTTAAATTATTTTCTTTTAAATACTCAGTAATTAAATGAACAATTACTTCTGTATCAGTTTGAGATTTAAACTTATGCCCTTTGCTAATTAATTTTTTTTTAAGTATGGTTGAGTTTTCTATAATTCCATTATGAACAACAGAGACAGTTTCTGAGGAGTGTGGATGCGCGTTAATGGTATTTGGAACACCATGAGTTGCCCACCTAACATGTCCAATGCCGACTGATCCAAGCATATTTTTAATTAATGGATTTTTTTCTAAGTTTTCAACTCTTCCCTCTGATTTAATTTCATTAATAAGTCCATTAGATAAGGTTGCTATTCCTGCAGAGTCATAACCTCTATATTCTAATTTTCTTAATGAACTGATAATAGCTGAAGAAACAGATTTATTGCTAGTTATACCTATAATTCCACACATAATCTATTTTTTCTTTCTCTTATAATTTTTAACTTCATTTTGTGTTGATCTTGTTAATGCTAAAGATTTTTTTTTCACATCCTTAGTTATGATTGACCCAGCTCCTATAGTGCTACTTTCATTTAATGTAATAGGTGCAATTAATGATGTGTTTGATCCTACAAAAACATTATTCTTAATCTTTGTTTTACTTTTTTTTATTCCATCATAATTACAAGTTATTGTGCCAGCACCTATGTTAACAAGTTTTCCAAGGTCACTATCTCCAATATATGACAAATGATTTACTTTTGATTTTTTTCCAATGGTACTTTTTTTAATTTCAACAAAATTACCTATTTTTGATCCTTCTTTTAAAACTGTACCTGGTCTAATTCTTGCATAAGGACCTATGTCTACTTTATTTTCAATCTTACAATTTTCTAAATGAGAAAATGAATTAATTTTAACATTATTTCCAATTTTGACTTTCCGTCCAATAACAACATAAGGTTCAATAATTACATTTTTTCCTATTTTGGTATCTTGGGAAAAAAATATTGTTTCTGGTCCCATCATCTTAACACCAGATTTCATAAATTTATTTCTAAGTTTATTTTGGATTTTTTGTGAATTTATTTGTTTCATTCTAAAAAATCTTTATAGTAAGTATAAAGTTATCATAATTCACAAATTGTTTCTTAAAAATACTTTATAAATGACTCAAAAATACACAATTTTATTTGATCTAGATGGAACTTTGGTTGATACAGCCCCAGATTTAATGAATGCTCACAATCATGTGATGAAAAAATATGGCTATCCAACAAAATCAACAGCCGAAATAAGAAATTTAGTTGGTCAAGGTGCTGGAGCGTTAATTGGAAGATCAATATGGGGCCAGGCAAAAAAAGAATTTCATAGTGTTGCAGATAAAAAAATTAAAGATCAAATGTCAAAAGACTTTATTAATTTTTATGGAAAAAATATTATCAATGAAAGTACTCTTATTAGTGGTGTAAAAGAATTTTTAAGGTGGTGCAAAGAAGAAAAAATTTCAATGGCTGTATGCACAAATAAACAGGAACACTTAGCCATTGATCTTTTAAAAAAAATTGGAATTTATGATTATTTTGAATATGTGGCAGGTTCTAATACTTTTGATTATTGCAAACCAGACCCTAGACACATCACAAGTGTTGTTGAAATTCTCAGTGGAGATATAAAAAAATCATTGATGATTGGAGATAGTGAAACTGACGCTAATGCTGCTAAAGCGGCCTCTATACCTGTAATTTTATTAGAAAATGGTTATACAGAAAAGAATGCTAATGAAATTTACCACGATCATTTGATAAAAGACTTTATTGGTATCGAAAAAATTGTTTCTAACTATTTAAAAGATTGATTTAATTTTTTTTCTTACTATTAATGATCACATAAAAAATTAAGGAGAAGTTGTGATTTTGCATAAAGTTAAGGTTTACCCATCTAAAATTCACTTACCAAAAAAAAATCAGTTGGCCTGGAAGATTGCTGAGATTGCATCAGACAACGCTAAATTAGATAAAAATTCAATCGAAATGGTTATTAATAGAATAATTGATAATGCTTCAGTTGCAATTGCATCTTTAAATAGAAGAGCTGTTATATCCTCAAGAGAAATGGCATTAAAGCACCCAAGAAAAAATGGTGCAACACTATTTGGAATAGATTCAAAAAAAAAATTTGATTGTGAATGGGCTGCTTGGACAAATGGTACCGCTGTTAGAGAACTTGATTTCCATGACACTTTTTTAGCGGCTGATTACAGTCATCCAGGAGATAATATTCCACCTCTCATAAGTGTTGCACAGCAAAATAAAAAAAGTGGATTGGATCTTTTAAGAGGAATTATCACAGCCTATGAAGTTCAAGTTAATTTAGTAAAAGGCATTTGTCTTCATAAGCATAGAATTGATCATATAGCTCATTTAGGTCCTAGTGTAGCTGCAGGTTTAGGTTCAATGTTAAAATTAAATACTGAAACAATATATCAGGCAATTCAACAAGCTTTGCACACAACTATATCAACCAGACAGTCTAGAAAAGGTGAAATCTCAAGTTGGAAAGCTTTCGCTCCAGCCCACGCTGGTAAACTTGCAATTGAAGCTGTTGATCGAGCAATGCGTGGTGAAGGTGCACCTAGTCCTATTTATGAGGGTGAAGACAGTGTGATAGCCAGAATACTTGATGGTAAAAAAGCTTTATATCATGTGCCATTACCAAAAAAAAATGAAAGTAAAAAAGCTATTCTCGAAACTTACACCAAAGAATATTCTGCTGAGTATCAAGCTCAAGCACTCATAGATATTGCTAAAAAATTAAATAAAAAAATACATAATTTGAACCAAATTAAAAAAATTGATTTATATACAAGTCATCATACTCATTATGTGATCGGAACTGGAGCAAATGATCCTCAAAAAATGGACCCAAATGCCAGCAGAGAAACTTTAGATCATTCAATTATGTATATTTTTGCTGTAGCTCTTGAGGACGCTGATTGGCATCATATTAAATCATACACTAAAAAAAGGGCTAAGAGAAAAAGTACTATTAAAATATGGAAATCAATTGTTACTCACGAAGATAAAAAATGGACCAGAAAGTATCATAGCCCCAATCCAAAAAATAAATCATTTGGAGGAAGAGTAGTTGTTACCATGAATAATGGTAAAAAAATTGAAGAACAACTCGATAGAGCTGATGCTCACCCCTATGGAGCTCGTCCATTTAAAAGGCAAAATTATATTAAAAAGTTTTTAACACTTACGGATAGTATTTTAGATAAGAATGAAAGTGAAAGATTTTTAAAAACTGTTCAAAAACTTAGGGAATTAAAAGCTGGTGAATTAAATAAATTGAATATTCAGATAAAAAGAAGTCAAATAAAGAAAAATACAAAAAGGGGAATTTTTTAGTGCACTTTGTAAATAAAGAACCCAGTCAAAAAAGAGTAGATTTTATAAATAAACTAAAAACAAATAAAATTCTTAGAGTCCCTGGTGCCTATAATCCCTTAACAGCAAAATTAATTGAGGAAATTGGTTATGATGCAGTTTATGTTTCTGGTGGAGTTATGGCTAATGACTTGGGTTTTCCAGACATTGGGTTAACAACATTACAAGATGTGAGTACAAGATCTTATTTGATATCAAGAGTTACAAGCCTGCCAACTATTGTAGATATTGATACTGGATTTAAATCTTGTGAAGAAACAATAAAAACTTTTGAAAATTTTGGAATTACTGCAGTTCATTTAGAAGATCAAGTAGAACGTAAGAGATGTGGCCACCTTGATAACAAAGAATTAATTTCAACCGAACAAATGATAAAAAAAATCAAAGAGTGTGTTTCTGCTAAGCAAGATGAAAATTTTAAAATTATAGCTAGATCAGATGCTAAGGGAGTTGAGGGTATAGATAAAATGATTGATAGATGTAAAGCTTATATTGATGCTGGAGCTGAAATCATTTTTCCAGAAGCTCTTCATGATGAAAAAGATTTTGAAAAAGTTAGAAAAGAACTATCGTGTTATCTTCTAGCAAATATGACAGAATTTGGTAAATCAAAACTTTTTAACTACAAAGAGTTAGAAAATTTCGGTTATAATATAGTTATTTATCCAGTTACAACTCAAAGACTAGCAATGAAAAATGTAGAAGATGGATTAAAAGACATTTATGTCAATGGACATCAAAATAATATTATTGATAAAATGCAAACAAGAAAAAGATTATATGAATTAGTTGAATATGAAAAATATAATTCTTTAGATGAAAAAATTTATAACTTTAGTACTGATGGGCATGAATAATGAGTGATGATATAAAGAAAGGTTTGCTAGGAATTGTGGTTGATGAAACTGAAGTTTCAAAAGTGATGCCTGAAATTAACTCTCTAACTTATAGAGGGTATGCTGCTCAAGATTTATGTGCCAAATGTAAGTTTGAAGAAGTAGCCTATCTCATATTAAATGGTGAGCTACCAAATAAAAAACAATTAAAAGATTTTGAAAAACAAGAAAGAAAAGAAAGAAAACTTTCTAAAACTTTGTTAGAAGGCATTAAAAAATTTCCAAAAAAAGCTCATCCAATGGATGTGGCAAGAACTGCTGTTAGTATAATGGGTCTTGAGGATAAAGAAACTAAAGACAACTCACCTAAAACTAACATGCGAAAAATAATGAGAATTTTTGCAAAAACACCTGTTGCCTTAGCTGCTTTTTATAGATCAAGAAAAGGAAAGAGAATTATACCACCAAAAAATAACCTTTCTTTCTCGGAAAACTTTTTTCATATGTGTTTTGGCAAAGTACCAAATAAAGATATTGTTAAAGCATTTGACGTTTCTTTAATTTTATATGCAGAACACAGTTTTAATGTTTCAACTTTTACAGCAAGAACAATAACAAGTAGCTTGTCAGATATTCATGGAGCAATTACTGGCGCTATCGCAAGTTTAAAAGGACCTTTACACGGTGGAGCTAATGAAGAAGTGATGCGTATGATGAACAAGATTAAAAAGCCAGAAAATGCGATGAAATGGATTAATAAAGCTCTAGATAATAAAGACGTTGTAATGGGGTTTGGTCATAGAGTGTATAAAAGTGGAGACTCAAGAGTTCCTACGATGAGAGAATACTTTGCTAAAGTAGCAAAAATTAAAAATGATAAAAAATTTGAAAAAATTTACGATATTGTTGAAAAAGTAATGATTAAAAGAAAAGATATTCATCCTAACGTTGATTATCCGACTGGACCAACTTACCATTTAATGGGTTTTGACACTGATTTTTTTACACCAATTTTTGTTATTTCAAGAATTACGGGTTGGTCAGCTCACATTATAGAGCAACATGCGGCCAATAAACTAATCAGACCACTTGCTAGCTATAAAGGCAATAAGCATAGAAAAGTAATAGATCTAAATAAAAGATAATTTATAAAACTAACTAAAAGCTTCAGTCCAATTACCTTGGGTCGATGCTTTAGAGTATTCTGTTGCACGGCCTTCAAAAAAATTCATGTGTTCAACACCATTCAACATATCGTCTAACCATGTGAGAGGATTTTTATCTATTTTATAGATTGGCTCCAAACCTAATTGAGTAAGTCTTCTGTTTCCAATAAATCTAATATAATCTTTAACTTCTTGAGCTGTAAGACCTTCCATTGGTCCCATTTGAAAAGCTAGATCAATAAATGCATCCTCATGCTCAATAATTGTTCTACAAGCGTTATAAAGTTCTTTTTTAAGTTCTGGTGTCCAGATTTCAGGATTTTCATTAATGAACTCTTTAAATAGTCTAATCATCGAATTGCAATGAAGAGTTTCATCTCTGACTGACCACGTAACAATCTGGCCCATACCTTTCATTTTATTATGTCTTGGAAAATTTAGAAGAATTGCAAAACTTGCAAATAATTGTAGGCCTTCTGTGAACGCGCTAAATACAGCAACCGTTAATGCAATATCTTTTTTTGAACTCATATCAAAATTTTGCATGTAATCGTATTTATCTTTCATTTCTTTGTATTTCATAAAAGCTGAGTATTCTGACTCTGGCATACCAATGGTGTCTAGAAGGTGTGAGTAAGCAGCTATATGTACTGTTTCCATTGCAGCAAATGCTGTCATCATCATTAACACTTCTGTTGGTTTAAATACTGTTGTGTAGTGTCTTAAATAGCAATTGCTAACCTCAACATCTGCTTGAGTAAAAAATCTAAAAATTTGTGTTAATAGATTTTTTTCAGATACTGTTAAATTTTTTTGCCAATCCCTGACATCATCACCAAGTGGCACCTCTTCTGGTAACCAGTGAATTCTTTGTTGAGTTAACCATGCGTCATAGCACCATGGATATCTAAAAGGTTTATAGACTGGGTTTTCAACTAATAATCCCATTTTTTGTGGTTGAATAATTTCTTTCTTTTCAGGCTGAATTACTTCAGATTTAATTTTTTCTACTGACATGATAAACACTCCTCATATTCTGGTTGTTCAGTTTTTTGTTTATTTTTGTAAACGTTAGCTTTTACATCTGTTTTTGTGGCATCGCTGATATTTTCTGCACGTTGGATCGATTTAGATCTACAATAATAAAGACTCTTTAAACCTTTTTTCCAAGCATCGAAGTGTATTCTATGTAGCTCTTTTTTATGAACATCAGCAGGTAAAAATAAGTTAACTGATTGAGCTTGAGAGATATAAGGAGTTCTATCTCCACTTAACTCAATTATCCACTTTTGATCTAATTCAAAAGCAGTTTTAAACACATCTTTTTCAATATCTGTTAAAAATTCGAGATGTGATACAGAGCCCTGATTATTTGTAATGCCTGACCAAATTTCATCTGTATTTTTCCCATGCTTTTCTAGTACTTTAATTAAATATCTATTTCTAACATTAAAAGATCCAGATAAAGTTTTATGCGTGTAGCTATTTGCTGCAACAGGCTCTACTCCTGGTGAGGCTCCACCACAAATTACAGATATAGAAGCTGTCGGTGCTATCGCAGTTTTATTAGAGAATCTTTCATTAAAACCATAGGCAGCAGCATCCGGACATGCTCCTCTTTCAACTGCTAAATCATTTGACGCTTTATCTACCCCTTCTTGAATCTTCTTAAATATTTTTTTATTCCAAACTTTACTCATAACTGACTCCAACGGAATATTGTTTTTTTGTAAATAAGAATGAAAACCCATTACACCTAGTCCAACACTTCTTTCTTTCTCTGCTGCATAAGTTGCATCTGAAAATTGTTCAGGTGCTCTTTTAATAAAATCAGAAAGAACATTATCTAAAAATCTCATTACATCATAAAGAATATTTTCATCGTCTTTCCACTCATCATACTTTTCTAAATTAAGTGAAGACAAACAGCATACAGCGGTTCTATCTCTTCCCTCTCTATCTATCCCAGTAGGAAGTGTTATTTCACTACAAAGGTTAGAAGTTTTAACTGTAAGACCAGCAAGTTTATGATGTTGTGGTATTAATCTATTAACAGTATCAATGAAAATTATATAAGGTTCACCTGTTTCTATTCTTGCGGTTAATAATCTAATCCATAAATTTCTAGCAGACATTGTTGATTGGATGGAGCCATCAGCTGGACTTTTTAATGCCCACTGTTCATCGTTTTCAACAGCTCTCATGAATGCATCTGTTAACAAAACACCATGGTGTAAATTTAATGCTTTTCTATTTGGATCACCCCCAGTTGGTCTTCTCATTTCTATAAATTCTTCTATTTCAGGGTGATCGATTGGCAAATAACATGCCGCAGAACCTCTTCTTAATGAACCTTGGCTAATCGCCATCGTAAGAGAATCCATAACTTTAATAAAAGGAATTATTCCTGACGTTTTTCCAACTTTACCAATTTTTTCTCCAATAGATCTTAGGTTTCCCCAATAACTTCCTATGCCCCCACCTTTTGCTGCTAACCATACATTTTCGCTCCATAGATCTAAAATTCCATTCAAGCTATCAGATGCTTCGTTTAAAAAACACGAAATAGGCAAGCCTCTTTTTGTTCCACCATTTGACAAAACGGGTGTTGCAGGCATAAACCATAAATTACTAATATAATTATAAATTCTTTGAGCATGTAGATTGTCGTCAGCGTAAGAGCTTGCGACACGAGCAAATAAATCTTGATAAGATTCATTTGGACCTAAATATCTATCTGTTAAAGTTGCTTTTCCAAAATCTGTTAAATTTGAATCTTTAGATCTATCAATCTTAATTATAATACCTTTTTCATTTTGAAATAGTTCATTGTCATTACTTAAAGAGAATAGATCGGGTCTTTTCTCTTTAGTAATCTCATTACTATTGGGGCTATATTCAGAGACAGCTTTCTTTAGTGCCTGTGATAGAATTTTGTTCATATATTAGTTTTTTTTAAGTTATTTTACATAAAACAACTACATGTTGTATGTAATAAGTGTTGATACACTATATAAATCATAAATCAACAGAACATATATAGAACATTTAAAAAAAAATTCAATAAAAAAATTAAAATAAAGTAAGAAACATAAGTAATGACTAAAGAAATAAAAATAGACCCCTATGGTTTTAGAGAATACGACGCAAGGTGGCTTTATAAGAAAGGCATTAATGAAGCTGGAATAGAGAATCTTGGTAAAGGTTTAGGTACACAAATAATAGAACACACGAAAAAAAAAAATCCACGAGTAATAGTGGGCCATGATTATAGGTCTTATAGTCAAGAAATTAAAACTGCACTAAAAAAAGGAATAGTTTCGACAGGGTGTTATATTGAAGATATAGGTTTGTCATTATCTCCTACAGTTTATTTTGCACAATTTAATTTAAATGCAGATGCAGTTGCGATGGTTACTGCAAGTCATAATGAAAATGGTTGGACTGGAGTTAAAATGGGTATTAAAAAAGGTTTAACTCATGCACCAACAGAAATGAAAGAATTAAAAGATATTACTTTAAATAAAAAATTTATCGAAGGGCTAGGAAGTGAAAAAAAAATAAATGGTTTCCAAGAAATATATAAAAATAATTTAATTAAGAAAAATAAAATTAAAAAAAAAATAAAAGCAGTTGTCGCTTGTGGAAATGGAACTGCAGGAATATTTGCACCCGAGGTTTTAAAAGGAATTGGTTGTGAGGTTATTGAGCTTGATTGTGAATTAGATTGGACATTTCCAAAATACAATCCTAACCCTGAAGATTTAAAAATGCTTCATGCTATAAGTAAAGTGGTAAAAGATAATAATGCAGATATTGGATTTGGATTTGATGGTGACGGTGATAGAGTTGGTGTAATTGATAATAAAGGAAATGAAATTTTTTCTGATAAAATTGGATTACTAATTGCCAGAAATTTATCTTCAAAACATAAAAATTCAAAATTTATAGTAGATGTTAAATCAACTGGCTTATTTTCAAATGATAAAATTCTTAAAAAAAATAATTGTGAAACTATTTATTGGAAGACAGGACATTCGCACATTAAAAGAAAAGTTAATACAGAGAAAGCTTTAGCTGGTTTTGAAAAAAGTGGACACTTTTTTTTCAATCAACCTTTGGGTTTTGGTTATGATGATGGAATTAATTCTGCAATTCAAGTATGTCACTTACTAGATAATCAAAATAAAGTGATGAGTGAAATTATAAATGAATTACCAAATACTTTTCAGACTCCTACTATGGCACCTTTTTGTAAGGATGAAGAAAAGTATCAAGTGGTTGAAGAATTGGTAAAACAAGTTTCTGAAATAAAAAAAAATAAAATTAAAATTGATGATCAGGTAATTAAAGAAGTATTAACAGTTAATGGTGTTAGATTTTCATTTGAGGATGGCTCTTGGGGCTTAATAAGAGCTTCTTCTAATAAACCTTCGTTAGTGGTTGTTACAGAGAGTCCAACTTCAGATATTAGAAAGAAAAAGATATTCGAATTCATTGATGATCTGCTTAAAAAAACTGGTAAAATTGGAGAATACGATCAAAAAATCTAATTATTTTTACTCCAATACCCATACACACATCTTGTACCATTTCTTGAGCAATCATAAGTATCATGAAGAAAACCGTTTTTAACTACAGTAATATGTTTAGAGCAAGACACTATTAAAGTTTCGCTTGGTAACTCAGATTTTTTTAAATGAACTTTACATCCTTGGCCAATAAACATTGTTGGGGTCCAATTCCAACCCAATTGTAATAAGTATTTTTTTAAAACTACTCTATGAGTACCAGTTCTTGGAGTATCATTTTTTCTCTTTAAGCTTCTAGCTAATTTTGTTTTTGAAGTAGTTCTAAACACTTCATTTGCTTTGTATAAATCATCATACACCTTTTTATATGATAAACCTGTAACAATTGCTATAGACCTAACTACACAGTCTCCTGCTATTCCTGTGTACCCAGCAGCAGCCCTTCCTCCATCATCTTCTTTAAATTCTAAATTGCTTCTAGAAAATAATTTTTTAAAAAACATAATATTATATTTCTGATACTGCTTTAAAACGTTCATAAATTAATCTACTTTTTACTCCAAAATTTAAAAAAGGTTGAGGTGGCAACCATTTTGGTTTTTCTCTATTTTCTATAATTTTTATCTCAGAACTATTTTCTTCTAATGCTTTAATAGCAATCTGTTCACCAAATAGGGTACCAACACCAATACCAGAACCGTTGTAACAACCAGCAACAAAGATATTCGTGTCTATTTTCTCAAAAATTTGAGAACTATTTCTACTTCTAGAAACAACACCAGACCATGTTGATTTAATAATATCATCAGGAAACTTAGGAAATCTTTTTTTAATCCCAATTATTTGATTAACAGATCTTTTTTTGATCTCATCATTTGTCATTTTAGATGGACTGTGAATCTCTGCAGTATTTCTAATTAAAATTCTTCTATCTTTTGTCATTCTAATTGTAGCTCCCATAGGTCTTACTGGTAATACTCCCCATTCTTTAGGTTCACCAATTGATTTAAATTCATTATTTGACAAAGGTCTCGTCATGCTAGCTGTCAGTGTGATTGGAAAATTATAATTAGTTTTAATACCTAGTGATTTTAAAAAACCGTTTGTACAAAAAATAATTTTTTTTGTTATAATATTATTTTTTTTGAATTTACAAAAAATAGTATCTTTATCTTTTTTCCATTTTAATAATAACGAATTCTCATATAATAGTACATTGTTTGGCAAGGCATCAATCATTGCCCTAACTAGTTTTCCTGGATGAAGCAAAACTCCTCCTTTCGTATAAAGTGCAATATTATAAAAATTTGTTCCTAATTTTTTCTTTAAATCTCCATGTGATAATAAATTAAAATCAAACCCTAGTTTAGATAGTGTTTCAGCAAAGCTTAATAAAATTTTATTATCTTCATTTTTAGATGATGCAAAATATTTACCACTATCATTCCAATCACAGTCAACTTGATATTCTTTAATAAATCTCTTAGTTGCTTCAATTCCTAATTTATAAATATCAGTTTTTTTTTTATAATTTGACAATTCTTTATTTGATGTAAAGCCATCATTTAATGTGGTATCAACTAGATAACCAGAATTTCTACCACTTGCTCCTTCACCTGCCAATTGAGCATCAACTAAAATTATTTTTTGCTCAGGATGTATTTGGGCCAATTTTCTTGCTGCGGACAAGCCTGTATACCCTGCGCCAACAATTAACCAATCACAATTTTCATTTTTTATAAGGGTCTTTATATTCAATCTTGGATTAAGATCATTTATCCAGCTACAATTTTTATCATTAACAACTTCCATGAAGTTAGATTACGATAATTGATTGTTATTTTAAAGATTTTAAGAAACTAAAGATGGTTGCTTCTTCATATCTTCTTTTTTAATACCAGCTATTTTGACAGGCTTTTTCATCGCATCTCTTCTGAATGGTTCCCCAAGCTCTTGATTAAGAATTACTTCAATAAATGTTGTAATTCCTTTCTTTTGGTCTTCACAAGATTGTTTAATTGCCTTTGTAGTTTCTTCCATAGTTTTAACTGCAACACCTTTTAAACCACATGCTTCTGCTACTTTTGCATAACTTAACTCAGGATCAAGTTCAGTTCCTACAAAATTATCATCAAACCAAAGAATAGAATTTCTTTTTTCTGCTCCCCATTGGTAGTTTCTAAAAATTACCATTGTAATTGATGGCCATTCTTCTCTTGCACACGAACTCATTTCATTCATGCTGATTCCAAAAGCTCCATCTCCTGCAAAACCAATAACCGGTGTGTCTGGACATCCAATCTTAGCTCCTAAAATTGATGGAAAACCATATCCACAAGGACCAAATAAACCTGGTGCCAAATATTTTCTTCCTTTTTCGAAGGTTGGATAAGCATTACCAATTGCACAATTATTTCCAATATCACTAGAAATAATTACATCATCTGGCATACCAGCTTGAATAGCTCTCCAGGCCTGTCTTGGAGACATTCTGTCTGAATCTCTTTCTCTTGCTTCTTTATTCCAAACAGTTCCTTCATCATCATCTTCATGATCTAAACTTGATAGTTTCTGCAGCCAAGCTGATTTTGTTTGATGAATTATATCTTTTCTCTTTTGTCTATCAGTGTCTCCAGCTTTAGAAGAAAGTTGGGCTAAAAGTTGTTGTGATACTAATTTTGCATCACCACAAATTCCAACTGAAACTTTTTTAGTTAAGCCTATTCTGTCTGAATTCATATCAACTTGAATAATACTTGCATCTTTAGGCCAATAATCCATTCCATATCCTGGTAAAGTTGAAAAAGGATTTAATCTTGTTCCAAGAGCTAAAACGACATCAGCTTTTTGAATTAATTCCATTCCTGCTTTAGATCCATTATAGCCTAATGGTCCTGCTGCCAATGGGTGACTTCCCGGGAAACTATCATTATGTTGGTATCCAGAACAAACTGGTGCATCTAATTTTTCTGCAAGTTTTTTACAATCTTCAATAGCTCCACCAATTACAACTCCAGCACCAGATAAGATAACTGGAAATTTTGCATTAGATAATAAATCTGCAGCTTTTTTAATAGCTTCTACTCCACCAGCTTGTTTCTCTAATCTTACAATTGGAGGTAAATCAATATCAATAACTTGAGTCCAATAATCTCTTGGGACATTTATTTGTGCTGGAGCAGATCCTCTTATAGCTTTTTCAATAACTCTATTTAAGACTTCTGCCATTCTCGATGGGTCTCTTACTTCTTCTTGATAACAAACCATATCTTTAAATAAATTCATTTGTTCTACTTCTTGAAATCCACCTTGTCCCATTGTTTTATTAGCAGCTTGAGGTGAAACCAAAAGTAACGGAGTATGATTCCAATACGCAGTTTTAATTGGTGTAACTAAACCTGTTATACCTGGACCGTTTTGCGCAATCACCATAGACATTTTACCAGTGGCTCTTGTGTAGCCATCAGCAATTAAACCACCGTTAGTTTCATGAGCAACATCCCAAAATGTTATTCCAGCGTCAGGAAATATATCTGAAATAGGCATGAAGGCTGAACCAATTATTCCAAAAGCATGTTCGATCCCATGCATTTGTAAAACTTTTACAAAAGCTTCTTCAGTTGTCATTTTTGTCATAATAATTTCGCCCTTTCTTCTCTATTTCTTTAAAATTTTATAAAATAATTTGTTAATTCAGGGGATTAATATATAAGATTTAAGAAATTTCAAACAAACAAATCGACACAATTATGGCTACAGACATTATAATACATGATGAAAAAGACAATGTTGGGGTAGTGGTTGTTGATAAAATCACCCCAAAACAAGACTGTTGTTGTTGGATAATGGAAAATGATAAAACTATTAAAATTCAGTCAATAAACGAAATTCAATTAGGGCACAAAATTGCGATGGTTGATTTAAATGAGGGTGATACAATTTTAAAATATGGTCATGATATCGGTAAAGTAGTTAAATCAATTAAAAAAGGTGAACATGTTCATGTTCATAATGTTAAAACTAAGAAGTGGTAAAAATATGGAAATTCCAAAAAGTTTTTTAGGTTATAAAAGAGAAAATGCTAGAGCTGGCACTAGAAATCACGTAATTATTCTTCCAGTAGATGATATTTCTAACGCATGTGCAGAAGCTGTCGCAAACAACATAAAAGGTACAATGGCTCTTCCTCATTCTTATGGAAGACTTCAATTTGGTGCTGATTTAGATTTACATTTTAGAACAATGATTGGGACTGGAAGTAACCCAAATGTTGCAGCAGTAATAGTTATTGGTATTGAACCTAAATGGACAAAAAAAATAGTAGACGGGATTTCAAAAACAGGTAAGCCTGTTGAGGGTTTTCACATTGAACGTACTGGAGATATAGGTACAGTAATGAAAGCTTCAAAAAAAGCTCAAGAATTTGTAATGTGGGCTTCTGAAAAACAAAGAGAAGAATGTCCATTAAGTGATTTATGGATTTCAGTAAAATGTGGAGAGTCAGATACCACATCAGGATTAGCTGCAAACCCAACTGTTGGTAATTTAATGGATAAATTAGAACCATTAGGAGTTCATTTGTGTTTTGGTGAAACTTCAGAACTTACAGGAGCTGAGAGTGTTTGTGCCAAAAGAGGTGCAACAACAGAAGCTTCTGAAAAATTTATGAAAACATGGAATTCTTATAATGATTTCATACTTAAAGAAGCAACTGATGATCTTTCTGAGAGTCAGCCAACAGCAGGCAATATTGCTGGAGGACTGACGACTATTGAAGAGAAAGCTTTTGGAAATTTTCAAAAAATTGGATCTTGTAAATTTATAGATGTGCTAGGACCTGCTGAGGAACCTACAAAAGGAAAAGGATTATACTTTATGGATACCTCTTCTGCTGCAGCTGAATGTGTTACACTTCAAGCAGCAGCTGGTTTTAATATTCATTTATTTCCAACTGGTCAAGGTAATATTGTTGGAAATCCAATTGAGCCTGTTATTAAATTAACAGCCAATCCATTGACTGTTAAAGGTATGGGTGAGCATATTGATTGTGATGTATCAAAAATACTTACGCGTGAAATGAATATGTCACAAGCAGGTGATGAATTAATTAAATCTACATTAAGAGTTGCTAACGGTAGATTAACTTGTGCGGAAGCTTTAGGTCATAAAGAGTTTGTAATGACCAAACTTTACAGAAGCGCATAAGTCATACTAGTATTTTTTATCTTTTAAGTATGGAATTTCAAAACTCAACAAAGATTATTCCTGGAGTTGTTTTGGCTTTAGTATTTTGCTTATTTTCACAAGGAATAAATAACTTAATTGCACTAGAGTTATTTGGTACTGTAAAAAGTCCTATTTCAACTGTAATGATTGCAATTCTTCTTGGTATTATAATGGGAAATGCTTTTACACCTAGACCAGGAATGATGCTGGGGTTGGATTTCACTCAAAAATATATCTTGAAACTTGGAATCATTTTTTTGGGTATAAGATTAAGTTTTGGAGAATTTCTTAAATTTGGAACTATAGCTATTCCTTTAATTATAGTTTGTATATTAAGTGTGCTTGTTCTTATTAAATTATTAATAAAAAAAGTTCCTATATCTTCTAAAATGTCCTACTTAATAGCTATAGGTACTAGTGTGTGTGGAGCAACTGCAATTGTTGCAACAGCACCTGTAATTAATGCAAAAAAAAGTGAAGTTGCTTACGCGATAGCTAATATTACATTATTTGGTGTTATCTCAATGCTTGTCTATCCCTATTTTGCCGAGTGGTATTTTTATGGCGAGCCACTACAAGCTGGCTTATTTTTAGGAACCGCCATTCATGAAACATCTCAAGTAGCTGCTGCAGGATTAATTTATGATCAGCAATTTAATAGCCCTGAAACATTAAATGTAGCCACTGTTACAAAATTAATAAGAAATACTTTTTTAGTAATTATGATACCTTTATTTGGTTTCTTATATAACAGAGGTAAAATTAAAGATAAAAATTATTCTATATTAAGTATTTTTCCATACTTTGTTTTGGGTTTTATTGGAATGATTGTTCTTAGAAATATTGGTGATCAAATTTTTTTAGTCGATACCAGTAATTATGAGATTTGGAAAAATTTTATAGAATTTATAAAAAGTTTAGCTACTGTATTTTTAACTATGTCTATGGCTGCTGTTGGTATTTCTATAAACCTAGGTGAACTAAAGGCCATGGGTTATAAACCTTTTATTGTTGGTTTTATTGCGGCAATAACTGTTGGTATAGTTAGCGTTATAAGCATGCAAACTTTTTTAAAAATATTTATATCTTAAAGTTTTTAAGCAGTTTTTTTTAAATATTTTTTTCTTAAATTGGATAAAAATTTTCTTATAAATGCAGCACTTACTCCCAATGTAACTGCAAATATAATTGAGAATAACCCATAAAGAATAGGCATCTCTACTGAAAGTTTTTTAATAAACATTGATAGAGGATTTAAATTATTTGTATCGATTTTTGAAATTTTTGTGACAATATCTTCTGCGAAAAAAGTATCATAGGCTATGGCTATGCCAACTAATAATAATAAAATAGCTAAAAGTGTTTTTAAGCCTGAACTGTCTATAGACTCTCCAAGTTTTTGGCCACATTGAACTCCAACGATTGACCCAGTAACCAACATAAATACTAAAATTAAATCAATAGATCCATAATTAAAAGCATGTAAAAATGTAACAATCACACTCACAAAAATAGTTACAAATAAAGAGGTTCCTGGGATTAATCTTGTTGGCATACCAATAATATAAATCATTGCAGGAACTAAAATAAAAGCTCCACCAATACCCATTATCGCTGCAATAAAACCAACAATTAAACCAATTATAATTGGTGTAAAAGCACTCTCATATAATTTTGATTTTGGAAAACGCATTCTTAATGGAAGACCGTGTATCCAATAATGAACGTGTAATTTTTTTTTAATAAAAATTTTTTTTCTGGCTTTATCTATTTCACCTAGTCCTTCGACCAACATTGCAGTACCGATGATAGCAAGTATATACATGTAGGCCAACGAAATAACTATATCAATTTTTCCTATTCCTTTGAAATAAGTGAAAGTCCAAATACCAATTAATGTTCCAAAAACTCCACCAACAACAATCATTAAACCCATTTTATAATCTAATGTATTTTTTAAATAATGCGTTGTTGAGCCAGAAACAGATGTTGCTAAAATATTATTGGCTTCATTTGCAACCGCATATGTTGGGGGGACACCTAAAAAAATTAAAAAAGGAGTCATTAGAAAACCTCCACCAACTCCAAATAAACCTGAAAGTATACCCACCACACCACTAAGAGAAAAAATTGCTAAAATATTTACTGATACTTCAGCGATTGGTAAAAAAACTTCCATAAATACTAAGCCTAATAATGATTATTCTTGATATTTATTGTTGTCAAGTGATGAGATTTTAAAATTAAAAATTTTTGATTTTAATTAAATTGAACAAGTGTGCCAACAATAATTATCCCCCAGTAAGCAGATAATCCCAAGAATATACCCACTTTCAATTTGTTTTTTTTGATTTCCGAAGGTAATTTTTTAATTAAATCAGGCATTATTGATTTGGAATACCACGGCTTTAAAATTTGTCAAATTATTACTTAAGAATTTAAAAAAAAATTTGATTGTTAGTTTGGTCTGAATTAATAGATGGTGGCTCCAAAAACTTTAACATCATCACCTTCAGTACCAAGAACTAAGCGACCTAAAAACTCACCTGTTATTTCCTTGCTCTTTTGTTTAAATAGCACAGTAATATTTAATCCTCTTCTTAAGCATCCAAAAGCCTCATAGTCCTCAGATAAGCTTGTTAGTAGCTTATTATTAGCCCATTGCTTTCCTAACTCAACTTCATTGGCTCCAAATAACATCTGGGTTCCAAAATCTTTAGTGAAACCACCATAATCCTTCATATTAGATGTTTTAACAAGATTATCCCAAATCGGCTTTGCGATAGCTATAACCTCATCATCAGTTTTTTCTAAAAAATTCATATTTAAACTTAACTAATATTTAAGAAGCTTTTTTTTTCTCATTTTCATCAACTATGTGATAAACGGGAACTTTCTCTAAGCTAAATTTACCAGTTTTTGGATCACGTCTTGAAACTGTTAAACAATGCCAATTTTCATCATCTAGCTTCATATAATCACCCCTATAATAATAACCTGGCCAACGAGTTTCTTCTCTGAACATTGTATGTTCAGTTACACACTGAGAAGTTAAAGCACGGTGTTTTAACTCCCAAGCTCTCATAAGTTGATGTAAGTCTTCAGCACCAACCTTCTCTAAATCTTCTTCTAACCAAGCTAATAATTCCAATCCTCTTTTAAGCATATTACCGTTAGTCATGTAGTTTGTTGCAATTCCACCAACGTATTCGTCCATAATTCTTTGAAGACGTTGAAGTCCTTGAATTGGAGAAATATAGCTTGGAGAAACCGTTCCACCTGTAATCTCATTTTGAGCTACTGTATACGTTTCTAAAGGTTTAAATATAGCTTCTTTAAAGTCTTCACATTGTTTATCAGTAACTTTAATTCCCTCTGCTTTTTGATCTTGTATATATTTGACAGCAGCTTTTGCTGCTAAACGACCTTCTGTAAAAGAACCAGATGAAAATTTATGAGCACTTCCACCTACAGTGTCCCCTGCACCAAAAAGTCCATCTACTGTTAACATTCTATTGTACCCCCAAAAATACTCTGGTGGTGATAAATCTTCTGGACCACTAACCCAAGCTCCAGAACAGGTAGCGTGAGAACCCATAACATAGGGTTCAGATGTTGTTAATTCAGGATTGGTATATTTTGGATCAATATTTTGAGAAGCCCAAACAACAGCCTGTCCAACAGTCATACCTAAGAAATTTTCCCAACCAACTGTTTCTAAATGTGGGTCTTGAAAAGCTTCAGTAGTAACCATGTGAATTGGTCCACCACCTGCAATAGTTTCTTGAATAAACGCATGATTTCTCAAACAAGTAGGAGTTGGATGGTGATCAATATAATCACCAACTAGTTCTTTAGTTTGATCATACCATTTTTTCTCATAATTTTCTCCATTTGCGTTTTGTGTGTAAGTTTTAAGATGTAAGAAATAAGCTCCAACTGGTCCATAACCATCTTTAAATCTACATAATACAATACGATTTTCCATTTGTGTCATCTTAGCGCCTACAGCTATAGGCAGAGCATAAGCTGAACCATTACTCCAAGGTGCATACCAAGTTCTTCCCATTCCTTCACCAACCGCTCTTGGTTTAAATATATGAGATGCGCCACCGGCTGCAACAATTACAGTTTTTGCTCTAAATACATGAAAATCACCAGTACGCATGTTAAAGCCAACCGCACCACCAATTCTATTTTCTTGTTCTTCATCCATAAGAAGATGCGTAATCATAATTCTATTATAAATTTTATCAGCAGATTTTTTTGCAGCTTCTGCAACGATTGGTTTGTAACTTTCACCATGAATCATAATTTGCCATTTACCTTCTCTAAGGTAACGACCTGTTTCTTCATTTTTCATCATAGGTAAGCCCCACTCATCAAACATATGTACAGTTGAATCTACGTGACGAGCCATGTCATAACCTAAATCTTCTCTAACCATTCCCATTAAATCATTACGTGCATATCTTACATGATCTTCTGGTTGATTTTCTCCCCATTGCATACCCATGTAACAGTTAATCGCGTATAGACCTTGAGCTACAGCTCCACTTCTATCTATATTTGCTTTTTCAACACAAATAATTTTTAAATCTCTACCCCAGTGTCTAGCTTCAAAAGTAGCACCAGTTCCAGCCATTCCACCACCAACTACAAGTACATCACAATCTTCATAATGTGTTTTATATTTGGCCATTAGTAATAAACTCCTTTTTTAAATGAGTCTTTTGGTACTGTTGGTAATTCTCCATTAATATTTAATCCTTCTGGCTCTCTGTAAAGACTTTGAGAATTAATTTCACCTTGGTTAGGCTTGTCACCATCTGCTAATTTTGGAATAAATTTACCCCAAGGTTTTGTAGTAATTGGAGATACAAAATCTTTTTCTGTTCCATTTCTAAATTTAATCTTCCAAGAAATAGTGCCTTTTTCTTCTTCTCGTCTAACTCTGACACTATGCCCCATAGGAGCAAAGTCAGCATATCCACGAACATCAATTGCATGATTAGGACAAGCTTTTACACATGAATAACATTCCCAACAAAAGTTAGGTTCAATATTAACTGCTCTTCTAATATTTTCATCAATATGCATGATATCAGATGGGCATATATCTACACAGTGACCACATCCATCACATCTAGTCATATATACAAAAGTTGACATATTATTTTACCTCTTTCATTAAATTGTTTTTAATCATAAATTTTAATAATGTTTTGGTTGTTCCCTTTTAATACCTAAGCCAAATTGTTTAGGTGCGTCAGCTAGCGGTGGAAGATTATCTCTTGAACCATCAGCTTCAGCTAAGTTTTTTTGAATAGCGGCACCAGGTTTATAAATCATGTGTGCAAATTTTGACCAGTATACACCGCCAAATAAAGCAATGTTTGATAAAATATACAAAATTAAAAATACTTTATCATCCCATCTATTTTCTAAATTTAAAGATTGAGTATAAGACCATGCCAAACCAAATGTAGCACATGCTAATAAGGCCAACACAAATAAATCTGCTTTAATAATTCTATACCAAGGATGAGCTTCTGATAACACATCAACTCTTAAAAATAACCAAAACCAATATCCACCTACGCATGTCATTATTGCTCCAACATGCCACATCATTGACCATAAGTTGGGTGTAATTGATTCACTTGAAGTGTAGCAAAAAACTAAAACAACTGTAGCAATCCAAAATAAAATAGTGCCATACATACCAAGAACATGAGCTACTCTTCTCTTGCCTGCTCCTAATTCAGAAGTAGTGGCAATATCATGAACTATTGTTTTGGCAACAATAGCTACTGTCTCGCCAGTACCAAGGTCTTTAGTTGCTGATAGTTTTGCTTTTTTTGCATTATTAAAAAAATATGTAATATTTTTATGATGAATCATCTGTATAACTGTCCCAATAATAATTAAAGCCAGCATAACAATAACAAAACCTTGTAAAAGTACTGAAGGTACAGTTTCTGCTAATACAGCAAATGGATTGTTGGTCATCATATTATTACCCTTTAGAATTTTAATTAATGTTGATGTTTTTAATATAGTTAAAATAATAGTTCAACCGTTATATCCGTCGCAATTTATCATTTAATGATACAACTTATACTTTACGAATATAATGTTGTTTTAAAGGTATAACAGACCTTACACCACCTTGAGGTTTATTGACATCACCTTGTCGTCTTGGAATCAAATGAATATGACAGTGCATTATAGATTGTCCTGCAACTTTTCCAGAATTAGTCCCAATATTAAAACCTTTGACAAGAGGGTCTTTAATTTCAATTTTTTTTTTTATTTTTTTTATCAGTTGATCACAAGCAACAATTTCTTCTTCGGTTAAATCAAAATAATTTTTAACATGACGCTTAGGAATAATTAAACAGTGTAAATCAGAAACTGGATAAGTGTCATAACTTGCATAAGCCAATATATTTTCATCAGCTAGGCCACTTTCTTTAATATTACAAAATAAGCATGGATTATTTGGATCTCTCATAATAAAATTCTATCTATAAACTGAACACTTTGAAATTTCTTTTTTATAAAAATTAGAAAGTATCTTATAATATTTTAAACCATTTCGTTTCCAATTAATTTCTTTAATAGTTTCAACAGATGTGACTGCTTTTCCAGAGCCTATAAGTAAAATTTCATCATATTCATTCAAAGAGTTAATTAAAATCTCTTTATTAATAACTTTACCTAATTTTTTTTTGAAAAAATTATAAGTAACACCTTTGTAAATATTTTTTGAAGGAGAATATACTGTATTCTCTTTTATAAAAAATATGTTTGAAGTTCCACTTTCTAATATTTTTTTTTTAAAACACAAACCTACATCTGAAGTAGTATTATCCATCTTAGATAAATACTTTAATATTAATTTGTATTTTAAATTTTTAAGCTCTGGATCAATTCTTCTATGATTTATCAATTTTAAATTAAATTTAGATTTAGGTGTTATTCTATCTCTTAAAGAAACAGAAATTATTTTCTTATTTACTGCTACTCTAAGAAGGTGATTGTAAGATTTACTTTTATCAATATTCAATTTAATTAATTTAAGAATATCTTTTTGAATATTAACTCTATCTAGTTGATAAATTTTTAATGATTTAACTAAGTTTTTAATGTGACTATTAAAAAAAAGAATTTTAGCAGGTTTTCCTAAAATTCGCATTGTAGTGAACACACCTTTGTCCCCCCAAAGATCCTTGAAATTAACTTCTTTGAGTGCTTTATGTTGATAAGATTTTTTTAATAAGTAGGTTACCATTTTCAGTTAAAAAAGATTCTGGGTGAAATTGAAAGCCATATATTTTTTCTTTATTATTTTCTATTGCCATTGCTACATTTGAAATATCACACCTCATTGTAATTTCAAAATTTTTTGCAGTGAATGGTTCTTTTAGTTTTAGAGAGTGATATCTTCCTACTTTAAATTTACGATTTTTCTTAAATAGAGAATTTTCACTAGTCACTTTAATTTTAGACTGGTATCCATGATAGATCTTCTTTTGTTTAATTATCTTACCTTTTTCACAATATAAAATTTGCTGAAATCCAAGACAAATGCCAATCATCTTTTTTTTACCTTTAAATCTTTTATAAATATTAGAACTTTTTGGGTAGTCTTTTGGTGCACCTGGGCCAGGAGAAAAAACAATGACTTTTGATTTTTTTAACTTGTCTTCATTGATCTCATTATAATTATCACACATTACATCATCAAAATTTTCAAATTGATGGACTACATTGTGGGTAAATGAGTCTTTATGATCGATAATATAAATCATTTATATAGGTCTATTAACGCTTTAGCTTTAATATAGTTTTCATTAAATTCATGTCTAGCATTACTGTCAATTACCACACCAGAGGCAACAGAAATTTCTGAATTATTTTTATAATTTAAGATAGATCTAATAATTATATTAAATCTCATATCTCCATTAAATTTAATATAACCAAAACTACCTGTATAAACATTCCTGCTTTCTTTTTCTTGTATGTTAAGCAAATTAAGAGTGCTTATTTTTGGACAGCCAATAACAGATCCCCCTGGCATCATTGCTTTTACGATTTCCAATGAAGAGATATTTTTTTTAAGCCTACCTCCAATTAAACTTACATAGTGATAAAGGTCCTTATATTCTTCTATTATTTTCTTTTTAATTATTTTTACAGATCCTGCTTTACAAATTTTGGACAAATCACTTCTTTCCATATCTACTATCATATTGTGTTCTTTGTTTTCTTTAATATTTTTTTTAAAGAACGCTAAGGCTTTAATTTTATTAAGTCTTTTAGTTTTTTTTAAAGTACCAGCAATAGGTTTTGTTGTTATGAAATTATTTTTTTTACTTATTAAATTTTCAGGTGAACAACTAATTATTGAATAGTTTTTATCTTTAATCATAAAGGCCTCGGGAGCCATATTGCTTCTAACAAGTCTACAAAAAAAATCCAAAGCATCTATTTTTGATTTATTGCTATATTTTGTACAAATTTTTATTTGATAAGTTTCACCAGATTTTATTTTCTTCTTAAATTTATCAAAGATGACTTTATAAGAGGATTTGTTTATATTTATCTTAAATAGTTTATTAGACCTAACTAATCCTAAATTTTTATAATTTAATTTATTTGGAAGTTTTAGTTTGGTTTCTGGTTTGTAAAAAATACCCTTTGGAAATTTTAGACCTTTTTGCTTCTTTATTTTGATATCTATTAAGTTGTTTAAAATTTCATAACCAAAAAACCCAATGAATAAATCTGTTTCTTTCTTTTTAGATTTTAATTTAGTGCACTGATTAATAAATTTTTCTATATTATTTTTTTTTAAAATAATTTTTTTTGAGAAATCTGTATATAAATCAAACCCTTTATTTGACCTATAAATAATAAAAGGTTTTTTTGAGTAATTTAGAATTTCTAGATAATTTTTCTTAATCAATTTACTATTCTGTTTTTAATCTTAAAACCGCTTGTTCCTTAATTGGTAAATGTATTATTGCTGCAAAAACAGATAATGCAATTGCTAAATACCAAGCGTAATCATAAGAACCGTACAAGTCATAAAACAAGCCTCCTAAAAATGCACCAAAGAATGAGCCTACTTGATGGCTTAAAAAAACTATTCCATACAACACTCCTAAATATTTTGTTCCAAAAATATGAGCGACTATACCACTTGTTGCTGGCACCGTTGACAGCCATAAAAAGCCAAAACTTGCACCAAAGATAAATGCATTAATGTTACTTGCTGGTAAAAAAATAAATAAAATTATTGAAAACCCCCTTAATGCATAAATAGAACTTAAAATAATTTTTTTACTAATTTTTGTAGAAAGATAACCACTTAATAGAGAGCCAAATATATTAAATAAACCGATTAAAGATAAAATTGTAGCAGCTGTCCAACTTTCCAAACCTCTATCAATTACATATTTTGGAACATGGGTTCCAACTAGCGTTATATGAAAACCACAAACAAAAAAGCCAGCGGTTAGTAGTGTATAACTTTTGTTTTTAAAAGCCTCTTTTAAAGCATCAAAAGTACTTTGATCATTAGGTTTTTCTATGGATTGGGCTACAGATGGAGACCTCACAAAAAAAGCTACAATAAGTCCAATAAATAAAAAAATCATAAATACAAATAATGTATCTACCCAGCCATTTTTAATTAAAGAGTAGCTTGTGTAAAGTGGAGATATAAAATACCCAAATGAACCAACGGCTGTGACAATGCTCATCGCTATAGTTCTATTTGATAGCGGAAAATGTTTTCCTACAATTGACATTGGAATACTTATTGCAGTACCACCCAACCCTATTCCAACTAAAATCCCCAAATCCAATTGAAAAAAAAGTCCAGTATTGGGTCCTGAATATAAGAAATAAATTCCCAATATAAAAAATACAAAAGCCAGACAAATTGCTTTATGTCCACCATATTTATCTGCAATTGCTCCAAATATAGGTCCCGTTAACCCCCACATTAACATTTGAATACCAATAGCTAAACCAGATTGAGTAATTGAAATATTTAGATCATTTTTAAAATCCATAAAAAATAGACCAAAAGTTTGTCTTACACCAAGTGAAATCAGAACAACTATACAGGCTGCAATCAAAGTTATTAAGGCAGTTTTATTTTTTATAAATTTTTCAGAACTCATTTAATATTCTTAAGAGATTTTTTTAAATCTTTAATCAGATCTTTTGGGTCTTCTAAGCCAATGTGAAGTCTTACTAAATGTTCGTCCTTTTCTAATTTTAAATATTGCCTGTTACCTTGCTCTCTCTTATCTTGGTATAAAGCAAGACTTTCAAATCCTCCCCAACTGTAACCATAACCAAATAATTTTAATGCATTAACAAATTTAATTACCGAATTTTTATTTTTTGATTTAATCTTAAGACCCATTAGTCCTGATGCACCAGAATAATATTTTTTCCACATTCTAAAGTTAAGTGAATCTTTCTTGTGTGGATATAGAAGTTTTATATTTTTATATTTAGATAAAAAATTTGCTACTTCTTTTGAACTCTTCTCATGTTTATCTAAGCGAACATCAAGAGTTCTTAAACCACGTGTAATTAAATAGGCATCATCAGGTCCTAGTCTTAACCCAGTAATCTTATTTGCTTTATCAACTTCTTTAAAAACTTTTTTATTTACAGCTAAACTTCCTCCCATTACATCAGAGTGACCAGAATAATATTTGGTAGCTGAAACAATTGACATATCAAAACCTAATGGAATTGGTTTCAGGAAATATGGTGTACCCCAAGTATTATCTATAGCTGTTAAAATATTTTTTTTTTTTGCAATTGATACTATTTTACCTAAATCTTGAAAGTCAAAAGAATTACTACCTGGATTTTCAACAAATATTAATTTTGTTTTTTTTGTTATACTTTTTTCTAAAGTTTTTAAATCATGTGGATTATAAAAAGTTGTTTTGATATTAAATTCTTTTAAAAAATCTTGTGTTAATAATCTTGTTGGTGAGTATGTTGGATCAGCAACAATAATTTCATCTCCAGGTCGTACAACACTAAAGATTGCTAAAAAAACCGAACCAAAACCAGTTGGGGTTAAAAAGACATGATAGCATTCTTCAATTTCTTTCAATATTTGAGAAAGAATATGAGTTGTAGATGTTCCTTGTCTTCCATAGTCAAAGTGACCTCCTGTAGGATTTTTTTTTGCCTTATCCTGCATTTTTCTAATATCTTGCATGGATTTAAAAATAATTGTCGAAGCTCTTACAACAGGGGGGTTAACAGACTGATTATGGTAATCTTTTGCTGTATGTTTTAAAAAGGTTTTGAATGATTTGCTCATAAAAAATTTGATATGTTCAATTGAGAATGCTATATCCCTGCAATAACGTCAATAAAATTATAAAACAAGGAAAGAATGGGTTATCCAAAAAAACACAGGGGCCGAAGAAAAATTGGCTCTAAAAAAAGAAGAGCTAGAAAAAAAAATAAAAAAAAGTAGTTCATTCAGTGGATAAGATTCAAAAAATAAAATCTATTAGTATATGGATATTCTTAGTTCCATTTATTTCTATAAACACATGTTTAATTTTAATAACCGAAGTTCACTCCATTTTTCCTAACCAAGAACATATTTTATGGAACACCTTTCCATATATAGATGGTGGAGCCTCAATAAGTAGAGTAACCAGAAACTATCCGAACTGGTTAATATTTAAACCAGCCATGTTTTTAACCTCTTATCTTTTAATAAAATATTGGATCTATAATAAAGAAGTAATTCAATTTTTTAATAAAGATCATAAATATATTAAAAAAATATTTTTTTTTGGAATTTGTTCTGCTGTAGCACTAACAATACATAGCATATTTCTGGGAATTAAATTTGATAATGATTTATATAAATTATTTAGAAGAGTTATAATGCTGTCTTTCATAATTTTTGAAGTGGTCGCACAAACGTATTTAGTTATCACATTGTATTCATTTAAGGATAAATTAATTAAATATATAAATTTAAGATATTTAAAAATAAAATTTTTATTAGTAACAATTTTGTTAATAGTCGCAGTAATTAGTATACCCTTAGTAAGTTTACCTGGAGATGATGTTTTAGGTTTTAATTTAAAATTTATTAAACATTCATTAGAATGGGATTATTTTTTAGGAATCATTATCTTTTATTTATTGTCATTTAAAATGTGGAAAAATAAAATTTAATCTTTAAGACTGTTACTTAATTTCATAAAATGATTTAGTAATGTGAATTTTTTAGTTTCTTTTTTAGCTTTAACTAGTTTAATTTTGAGTTCATCAAAATTCATTTCGTACATTTCATTAAATTTATTTAAAAAATTTTCACTATCACCTTCATTAAAAAGAAAGCCTCTTTCATTATCATTTATAAATTCTTTTCGTCCTGTCGGACAGTTGCTACATAATATAGGTAAACCCACAAAAGCAGCATCAATCATAGCTAGGCTAGAACCTTCCCATTTTGAAGTTGAAATATAATAGTTAGATTTTTTTAAATATTTATAAATATTTTTTTCATATTCAATTAATTTTACTTTATTTTCAATTTGAAGTTTGGCAATAATATTCTGTAATATTTTTTTTTCCTCACCATTACCGATGATTAATAGTTTAATATTATCATATTTTAATGATAATTTTTTAAAATTTGATATTAAAAATGTATAATTTTTTTGCCTTGTTAATCTGCCTATAGAAATTAAAACTTTACTATTCTCAAAAAAAGTATCTTCAAGTTTTTCATTTTTTAATAAATTAATTTTTTTAATCTCCAAATGGGGATCATGAATAACTTCAATCTTATTTTCGTCAAATATATTATGACTAATAAGTATTTTTTTTAATTCAATAGATGGACATATTATTTTACAAATTTTTTTGGAGGATAATTTCCAAATAAACTTTCTTATAAAATTAATCTTAGGATGACCAGCTATACTTAAAATTAATTTTGTTTTGTAATTAAAATAAGTAAATAATATTAATGGTAGCGATGTAATTAAATGAACTATCAAATAATTAGGTTCTTCTTTTTTGATTAACTTTAATAATGGTAAAAAAGAAAAAATAATTATTAATATGTAGGAAAATCTACTCTTTATAAATCCCTCTTTATTCCATTGGCTAATAAATTTTGCTGAATTTAGCTCTATTATATTAATGCCTTTTTTTTTTATATCTAAGGAAAAATCATTCCACTCTCCAAAAACATTAATTATTTTAACATTAAAACTTTTTAATTTTGAGAACTTAATTAAACTATAAGAGCTATTAACCACATTATTAATTGTGCCAATTTTAGATGTAAATGGTGACCATACAAAAATATTTTTACTGTCCATAATTAAGCTGTCTTATGTCTAATATAATGCATTTTTCCATTTATTTACAATTTGCATATTAATCATCGAGTCTTCTAGTGTCATTAGTGGAAATTTACATTTAGTTTCTTTTTTTTCAATTAGATCTGAAGCATATTTAATACTATTTGCATAAATTGAATATTTCGAAATTATTTCTTTTTCATATTTTTTTGATTTTGTGACAACTTCTAAAATAACCTTTTTATTAGGCAACCAAGGATCATGAATAGTTATTTTTCCTTTAGAACCTGATATAATTATAGAATTTTCCATTTTTTTTGTTATTGCAATATCTAATTCCGCTTTAAATTGATTTTTAAATATTATTTTAGCATGTGCTTCATCGTCAGTTCCTCTAAAATTAATCTTACCTGTAACGTCTTGTAAATCAAACTTTAGTTCTTGATCTTGTTTTTGAAGAAGTCTGGCAATTAATAATGAAAATGATGATGGATAGCACCCAACATCATGAATGGCTCCTCCCCCAAGTTTTTTATTAAAAAGCCTATGTTTAGGAATAAATTTTAATAAATTCCTAGCTGAAAAACCAAAACTAGATTTAACATTTTCTATTTTGCCAATTTCGTCTTCTAAAATTAATTTACTTAGAACTTTAGTTTGTGGGTGAGCCCTGTATGCAATAGCCTCTAAGAATAAAACTTTCGATTTTGCTAATTCAACAAACACTTGTTTTGCCTCACTTTCACTTAAAGCCATTGGTTTTTCACATAAAATATTTTTATTCGCTTCTGCTAATTTAATTGTTAATTCTGCATGTGTATTATTTAAAGTTGCGATGTATACTGCATCGACTTCCTTGCTATTAATTAATTGCTGATAAGTATTAAATCTAAAAATTTCATTAATGTTATATTTTTTTCCAAAAGATCTGAGTCTACTTTTTGATAAACTTGCGATTGAAACTAATTCTGCATTATCAACTTCTTTAATTGCTTCAGCAAATGAATTTGCTGCCCTACCTAAGCCTAATATTCCCCATTTTATCATATTGTTATTAATACATTAGTTTATTTATGAGACAATCCAACCACCTCCTAGAACTTTGTGACCAATATCATTTTTAGAATAAAAAACACAAGCTTGTCCTGGAGCAATTCCATACTCCTCTTCTAATAAATCTATATTTGCTGTTTTATCTTTTATATCAATTTTTGCTTTTATTAATTTTCCAGTAGATCTTACCTTTACGAATAATTCTTTTTTAAAATCGTTTTTATCATTAGTTATAATATTTAAGTCTTTTAAATTAATTTTTGTTTTAACTAAATGTTCTTTACCCCCAACAATTATTTCATTTTTACTTGCTATAATTTTAATAACATAAAGTGGGTTTTTATCTGAAATCTTAATTCCTTTTCTCTGACCTATTGTATAATTAATAATTCCATCGTGAACACCTACTACCTTGCCTTCAATATTCTTAATATTTCCCTTATTAAAGGAATTTGGTCTAAACTTTTCAATAACTGACGCATAATCTCCATTAGGTACAAAACAAATATCCTGACTATCTGGTTTATCAGCCACGTTAAGGTCTAATTCTCTTGCAATATTTCTTGTCTCATCCTTAAGTAAATTTCCTAGAGGAAATCTTAAAAAATTAAGTTGTTCTTTTGTAGTATTAAATAAGAAATAACTTTGATCTCTATTTAGATCTACACCTCTATACATGTCGGTACTATTTCCTTCTGTAATACTTTTAACATAATGACCCGTGACCAAAGCATCTGCGTTTAAATTTTTGGCTTCTTTAAATAAATCAGTAAATTTAACAGTTTGATTACACTGCACACAAGGAATTGGGGTTTCTCCATTTAAATAACTATCTATAAAATTATCTATAACACCTTCTTTAAATTTATCTTGATAGTACAAAATTTTATGTTCTATTTTTAATTTATCAGCTACTCTTTTTGCATCCATTATATCTTGACCTGCACAACACTGTTTAGATTGAGCAGTTTGCTTAGTATCATTATACAACTTAAGAGTAATACCAATTACCTTGTAACCCTCATTTTTCATCATTGCTGCTACAGTAGAAGAATCAACCCCCCCTGACATTGCAACTACTACTAAAGTATCTTTTGGCTCTTTATCAATTCCAATTGAATTAAATTTTGTCATATTTAATGATATTTATTCCTATATTTAATATAAGTAAATTAAATGATTTTAGATTATGAGCCAGGTGACAAAGTCACTAATCCAAACAATAAAGAGTGGGGTATAGGACAAGTTCAGTCAATAATTAATGGTAAAGTTACAATTAATTTTGAAAATGTTGGAAAAAAAGTAATCAATTCAGAAAATATTAAGATAGAAAAAATAGAAAAATGACCATTGAAGAAACAAAAAAAATTACTCTTTCATTAATTGAAACTTTTAATGAAGCTGGACGTATTGCTTTAAGCTTAAGAGAAGCAGGTTTAAAAAATGAGATTAAAGACGATAATACTCCAGTGAGCAATGGTGACATAGAAGTTAATAAAATATTAACAAAAAAAATTTCTGAAATTACCCCTAATATTATAATTGTCTCAGAAGAAAATTCAGCACATAAAAATGATCAAAACTTAAAAGATTTTTGGCTAATAGATCCTATTGATGGCACAAGAGATTATATAAACAACAGAGACGAATTCACATTAAATGCTGCATTAATATTAAATAAAAAACCTGCAATAGGTATTATTACAGCACCAGCAAAAAAAAGAGTTTTTTACTCTTATGCTATGTCAAATAGTTATGAGTTAATTAATAATCAAGAAATAGATTTAATTAATAAAAAAAATGATCATAAAGAAATAAAAGCTGTTAGCTATTCTAATCAATTAAAACCAGAGATTTTAGAAATACATAATAGTTATAAAGTCACCTCTTTTCAAAAAATGAAGAGTTCATTAAAATTTTGTGTTGTAGCAGCAGGAGAGTTCGATCTATACGCTGCAGAACCTAGGGCATGTGAGTGGGATATTGCTGCTGGACATGCTCTATTAATACATGCTGGTGGCCAAGTGACTGACTTTAATAATAATGAAATTTATTATGGAAAACCAGGATTCAAAAATCCTAGCATAATTTTAAAAAATAAAAATATAGTCTAATGGATGAACAGTTAAGAATAATATTAATTATAATAGTATCAGTTTCAATTTTTGGTTTACTGCTCTTTGTTTTCGTAAAAAACTATATAAAAAATAAAATTAATTACTTCACCAAAGAGAAAAAAAAATTAAAGTAATTTAATGATTTTAACATAATCATCTTTATCAATATCCATTATTCTTTTTGAAGTTTCAAAGTCAAAGCCATTTCTTGCTAGTAGAGAAATATCTTTTTTATAGAATAACGTTCTATTATCTTCTGTTCTTGCGGGTCCAATTTTTTTTTTTTTACAAATTTTAATTCCAGAAAAAAAATCTTGATCTGAGTTGTCCTCTTTAATTTTTTCTATTGTTTCTTTAATATAATTATCATTTATACCTTTGCTAAAAAGATAACTTCTGATTTTATTAATAGAGCTTCCTTTTTGAATTAAGCTTCTTGATTTACTTTCAGAATAAAATTTGTCACTAATAAATTTACTTTTTTCAAGATCTACTAAAACAATATCAATTAAATTAGTAATATCTTGTTTTTTCACATTTGGACTAGATGCTTTTAGGTACTTCTTTAATAAATAAGTTCGAAGCTGTTGTTTAGAAGGTGCATATTTTTCTATATAGGCAAAGGAAAAGTTTCTCATCTCTTCAATAGTCACTTCTAGCGTTTTTTTTCTATTTCTCATTGGAATCATACTATTATTTAATATAATACTTTTTGTTATGATCGAACAAATTTATACATATTTTACAATTGAAATGATCTATTTTTGGCTGAACTTAGGCGTTTTACCTTTTTGGTTAGTATTAACTATTTTTCCCCAATCACAAATTTGTAGAGTATTTACGGCATCAATTTTTCCAGTATTTGTTTTGAGCTTGGTTTATGGTTATTTACTATATTTAAATTTTATTAGTGATTACAATTTTTTACCAAACTTTGAGCTGTATTTGGGTTTAACTGAGTTAACAAACTTATTTAATGAGACTTCCTTTTTAATTTTATTTTGGACTCATTTTTTGTCTATTAACTTATTCTGTGGTGGTTGGATGGTTAAAGACTCTCAAAAATTTGGTATCAACAAATTGTTAATGTTTTTTCCGTTATTAACCACTTATTTAATTGGTCCAATTGGAATATCTATTTATTGGGTAATTAGAATATTTTATGCAAAAAGAATAAGTTTATACGACTAGATTAAACTATTTTAAAGTCACTTTGGCTTATTCCTGCAAAGCCACCTTCAATATGTGAAACTTTTTCAAAGCCCATTTCTTTTAAAGATTTAGCTGCAAGAGCAGATCTTAATCCACCAGCACAAAATAAAACCATTTCTTTATCCATGTCTAGTTTACCATTTTTAAAATAAGGGCTTTCTGGGTCTAGCCAAAATTCAAGCATCCCTCTAGGTATATGGTTTGAATTTTCTACTCTTCCACTATTGTCTATTTCTGCTGCTTCCCTTATGTCAATTAAGTTACATTTACCCTCATTAGAAAGCTTTAGTGCCTCATCAGGCGTAATAGTTTTAATCTCTTTTAAGGCTTCAAAAACAAGAGTTTGTGATGATTTAATGGTCATAATATTGTAAAAATTTAATCATAAACAATTATATGAAAAAAAGCATCATAAAAAAATTATTTATTAAACTATCAAAACTTCTTGGTTATGAGTTGATTGATCAAAGTGATTTTAGCTCACCAACACTTAATAAAAATTTAAATGAGGATCTTTCAATTATAAATAAAAAGTCAATTGTTTTACCATTAGGTGAAGTAAAAATTACGAAAAAAGTAAGCTCAATACTTATTATTTTTAGAACAAATACTGATGTTGAAATATGGGATCAAAATAAAAAAAGATTATTTGAGCAACCAAAAGTTGAATATTCCTTAAGAGCATTAAAATCACTAATAAAATCAGCAAATTTTTCCAAAACAAAATATCCAAATATTAAATTTAAGACCATAATTGTTGATGACAAGTCTAAAAAAAAAAATTTAGACAAAATTAAAAAACTAATTGATAAAAGTGATTTAGATATAAGTATTACTTCTTTAAACCATGACAAATATAAAGATATAATAAAGCATCAAAAAAATGAGCAAACCTTTTCAAATTTAGCCAGTCTTCTTCAATCTTTTGAATTAGGAAAAGAGCACGCTGAAAATTTAGTCTTCTTTGTAGAAGATGATTATTTACATTTTGAACCTATGATGGAAGAGATGATTGCATCATATGAAAGAATAGCTTCGGAAGTTAATAGAGATATTTTTATGTGTCCCTCTGATTATCCTTACCTATATATGAATAATGAAAAAACGAACATTTTAATTGGGAATAAAAGACATTGGAGAACTGTCAGTCGAACTTTATGCACTTTCATGACAACAAAGACCTTATTAAATGAATACTGGCAGAACTTTTATAATAATTGTTTAGATAGACATGATCCATTTGAAAAATACCTTAATGAAATTTATACCAAAGAATTATGTATTTCACCTCTAAAAAGTCTTTCTTTACATTTGACTAATGTAAATTCTAGTTATGGGCTATCTCCATTTATAAATTACAAAAAACTTTGGGATGAAAATGAATTTTAGTTATGAAAAATTTTATTGTTTTTTTTTTGATAATTTTTTCTACACCCATTCACTCTCAAGAAGAATTTATTGATTTATTAAAAGAAGGTAATAAGCTAGTTTTTATTAGACATTCATATGCTCCTGGCAATGGTGATCCAAAAAATTTTAAATTGAATGACTGTTCAACACAAAGAAATTTAAATAATGAAGGTATCATTCAATCCAAACAAATAGGTCAACTTTTTTCCCAAAATGAAATTCAGATAGATAAAGTTTTATCTAGTGAATGGTGTAGGTGTAAAGATACAGCAAAATTTGCTTTCAATGAATATTCTACTTTTGATGCACTAAACTCTTTTTATGACACTAGGTTTGAAAATAATAAAGATAAACAGATAAGAGATTTAAAAAATTATATTCTTAATTGGAATAGTAAAAAAAATTTAGTTTTAATAACACATTTTGTTGTTATTTCAGAAATTCTTAAAACTAATGCCAACTCTGGTGAAATAATAATTTCAGACAAAGAATTTAATATAATCGGCCGCTATCTAAAAGGCCCCAATTAAGGGGCTGATTATTAACTTATAAAGAGAGTTAAATTATTTTTTAATCTCTGATTGCATAAGCAATCCTGTTTATTAATATGTTTATATTCAGGACTTAATTAAAAAATAATGCTGATGTGTAAAAAGGGGTATGTGGTTAATGCATATAGTAACAGCCTTATTACATTTCTGTAAAAGGCTGTTAATTAATTCGAAACTTAAATTACTTATTAAATACTTCTTTAAGTGCTTTTGCTGGTAAAAATTTAACTTTTTGAGATGCACCAATTTGAATTTGCTCTCCAGTTCTTGGGTTTCTTCCAACTCTAGCTTTTCTTTTTGCTACTTTATAAGTACCAAACCCAGCTATTTTTACTGAATCATCACCTTTTAAAGCATCTAAAATAGTGTTTGTAATTGTATCAAAAGTACGTTCTGCATCAGCTTTACTTAAGTTTAAAGAACCTGAAAGTTTAGCAATTAGTTGTTTTTTGTTCATTTTTAGCTCCGGTTTTAATGGTTATTTACTTATATTTTACATAAAAGCTTATAAATCAAGCATTTTATTAGTGTTATTAACTTTATATAACACAATATATTGTTATTTATTAAATAAGTGTTGTTGTTAAAGGATTATTTAAGTTTTAGAAAGGTTAAATATTTAGAATAAACCAACGTCTTTTAGGTCGTTAAACGTTGTAAAAAACATCAATGATAGCAATAAAAACATTCCGATTCGAAAAAAACCTTCTTGAGTTTTTTGGGATAAAGGACGTCCTAATATCTTTTCAATACCGTAAAACATTAAGTGTCCACCATCTAACATTGGTATTGGAAACAAATTAATTAACCCTAAGCTAATTGAAATATAAGCCATTAAGCTAATAAATGGCAAAATACCAAATTCTGCAACTTGCCCACTTATTTTTGCTATCCTAATTGGACCACCTAATTGTGAACTGTCCCCAGAACCAGCAATCATACTTCCTATATATTTCAGAGAAGAGACACTTACATAATAAACTTCATTAACAGCATAAAATAGAGCTTTAGCTGGACCAAGTTTAACGTGATTTACCTCATTATTATAAGCTCCAAGTTTAATACCAACCATACGTTTATTAACTTTATTACCGAGACTATCTTCACTTTCAATAATGTTGGGTTTTACACTTAAAGTTAAATCTTGATCATATCTGTTTACTTTAAAAATAATAAATTCATTTGTAGACATTATAATGAATTTTGATACTTGCATAATGCTTTTTACTTTGTTGCCATCAATTGAAACGATAATATCATTATTTTTAAGACCCGCTGCCATTGCAGGGCTATTTTTTTGAACTTCATTAATAACAGCTGGAGTAAAGTCTTTACCAGCAAAAGTATAAACAGAAAAAAATATAAGAATAGCTAATAAAAAATTAGCTAAAGGGCCACCAAAAACAATTAATGCTCTTTGATATAAAGGCTTTAATACAAATAATTTATCTTGATCCTCTTTACTGTATTCTTTAATAATTTTTTCATTATCAGCTTGGCTATAAACATTTCTATCTCCAAAAAATTTAACATAACCTCCAAGTGGTATTACGCAAATCTTCCAGCGTGTTCCTGACTTATCATTCCAACCAAATATTTCTTTACCAAATCCTATAGAAAAATCAGTAATACCTACACCAAAACGTTTAGCAAAATAATAATGCCCATATTCATGAATAAACACTACAACTACAATTAGAGCTACAAAAGGTAATATATAAGACAACATAATTATAGTTTATAATACTATTTCTTGATTAAAATTCTAGCTTTTAATATTGTAACCTTTTTTAAGTATTATTGTGACCAAGATAATACAAATTACTAAAAAAAATACCATTGAGCTTATGCTTATCCAAATATTAAAATCAGACACTCCATAAAATGAAAATCTTAATCCATCAATTAAATAAACTACTGGGTTAAAATAGCTTACAGTTTGCCAGAATGTAGGTAACATATCTAAAGAATATAAGCTTCCACCCAAAAATACCATTGGTGTAATAACTAGAGATGGTATGATCGACATTTGTTCAAAGTTTGTGCTGACAACACCAATTAAAAATCCAAATAAAGCAAATGTAAAAGAAACTAGTATTAATAGAAAAATCATTAATAATGGATATTTAACTGTAACATCAGCAAAAAAAGAGGCTGTTAAGAAGATTACAGCACCAACAATTAATGTTTTAGTTGCCCCCGCCCCAACAAAAGCGAGAACAGTTTCAAGTGTTGAAATAGGTGCTGCTAAAATTTCATTAATAGTTCCATTAAATTTTGGAAAAAATATTCCAAAAGAAGTGTTGCTTATTGACTGAGTTAACAGCGTTAGCATTAGTAAACCTGGTACAATATATGAACCATAGCTAACACCATCTATTTTTTGTATATAGCCTCCAATAACTGAACCAAAAACAACAAAATACAATGATGTGGATATTACTGGCGAAAGTAGAGACTGACCCAATGTTCTCCTAAATCTATTCATCTCATGAAGATATATAGCTTTAAATCCATAATAATTAATTTTCATTATTCTCCTTAACTAAATCAACAAAAATTTTTTCTAATGAACTTTGTTCAGTTATTAAATCTTTTAATTTTAGACCTGCATCTTTTAAACCTTTTAATAAATCGGTAATACCTGTTTTTTCAGCCTGAACATTATAGGTATAAATTAAAGACATATTATTTTTACCAATATTTAAATTATATTTAGACAATCCTTCTGGAACTTTTGTAATTTTGTCCTGTAGCTCAACTGTTAATTTTTTATGACCCATTTTTTTAATTAATTCTTTTTTATCTTCAACCACAATAATTTCACCTTGGTTAATTACAGCTACTCTGTCAGCAATAGCCTCAGCCTCTTCAATATAATGAGTGGTTAAGATAATAGTAACACCAGTTTTCCTTAGCTCCTCAACTACTAGCCACATGTCTTTTCTAAGCTCAACATCAACACCAGCTGTAGGCTCATCAAGAAATAATATTTTTGGCTCATGAGATAAAGCTTTAGCAATTAAAACTCTTCTCTTCATTCCACCTGATAATTGTCTAAGTCTTTGATCTTTTTTATCCCACAAACTTAAATCTTTTAATATTTTTTCAATGTGTTCTGGTTTTGGAGGTTTTCCATATAGTCCTCTCGAATAAGAGACTGTATCAAATACAGTTTCAAATGTTTCAAGACTCAATTCTTGTGGTACCATTCCTATTCTTGACCTTGTTTCTCTATAATCCTTTATAATATCAAATCCATCAATGTTAACTGTTCCTGATGATGGTGTTACAGTTCCACAAATAATACTAATTAAAGTTGTTTTTCCTGCACCATTTGGGCCAAGCAGAGCAAGGATTTCACCTTGTTTAACTCCAAGACTGATATCTTTAAGAGCTTTAAATCCATTGTCATAGACTTTAGATAAGCTGTTAATGGATATTTGATTCTCAGACATGTATTAAGGTGTATATAGTTATTAATACACCTATTACAATTTATTAGATCCTTTTATTTTTCCAAAATACTACTGGAAGAAAAGTTGCGATAATAAAAGATAAAAATAACAAAGATTGAGAAACAAAGCCTGGAAAGGATTCCATTGGTAATATAGTCCCTACTAATAAACTCTTAGAAAAATCTGGTGCTGGAAACAAAAGAAACCCCCCAATTAAACCTGCAATTATTGATATATAGGCAGTTTTTTCATTCAATTTTTTATTATAAAAACTATAAAAAACAGTAAGCACAAAAGCACAACAAAATAGATCAGCTAATAGAAATAGATATAAAACACTAAATCCTTTTGAAGCTATAACAAATGCTATAAATGAAAGTGCAACTATAAAATACTTTGAAAACTTTAGATAGTCAGTTTTTTTATCAAAATTAAATGTAGCCTTACCATCAACAACTATTAAACTTGATATCGCATTAACCAATGTATCAACAGTACTTATAGTTAAAGATAATCCAAGTATTACAATAATTAGCGATAAAAATTCTGTTTGCTCACTTAACAATAAAGAGAAGAAACCTAAGTCTGGAATAACTTTTGGGTCAACAGATACAGCTACCAACCCAGTAAATCCCATAAATAAAACAATCGGAATAATTATTATAAAAGCAACAATTAAACTTTTCTTTAAAACATCATTATTTTTTGCAGCATAAACTCTTTGCCAATTTCCTTGATGAAAAAGATTAGTCGCAGCAACTGCAATAAAGAAAGTTAACCCTGCGGTATAGTTTGGGATATAGCTGCCACTTAATAGATGAGAGTTTTTTTCTTTAATAAAAGAAAACGAGAATTGATCTCCTGTAAATGATATTAAATAAAATATTGATATTAAGAATAAAACCACAATTACAATCATTTGAATATTATCTGTAAAAATTGAAGCTCTTAACCCACCATAAAGAGTATAGGTAAGTGTTGCAATTAAAATAATCAAAGATGTAATCCACAATTCAGTTCCAGAAATATAATTAATCAATATTGCAACTGCAGTAACTTCAGCACAAAGAAAGACAAACATATAAAACACTGTCATTAACAAAATAAGCTTAAATAAACTTTTACCAAACCTTTTTCTTAAAAATTCAATTAATGTTGATCCTTTTGGAAAATCACTTCTAATCTTTTTTCCTAGAGAAATTAAAAAAATCATTGGAAAAGCAGTGCCTAGTGCATAACCAATAACAGCACCTATTCCTCCCCATGTAGCTGCAGAAGCTGGGCCAAATAAAATCCACGCACCAAGAGCTGAAGCAACCAAACTTGTGGTTAAAGAAAAGAAACCAATATTTCTATTTGCTGTTAAATAATTATTGATCCCTTGATATTTTTTAGAATAAATTAGTCCAACTACTGTAAAGACTAAGCTTATTGTTATGACAAGTGTTAATGATATTGGTTGACTTATAAAGTATGTTTTATCCATTGTTCTCCCTTTCTGAATTACCGGACAGGTTATTAGGGTTTAATCTCAGTCAGTAACGACACCCCTTAGGTTTTTTTATACACTATAATGCAAATTATTAAATATAATTTTTAAATTCTTAATTAAAATATTTAGTCTTTCTTGGTATTTTTTGATATTTATTTTGAATGAAAATTAAAAAAGATTTTGGTTTTGGGACACAGATACGTAAATCTCCCTATTTTGACTCTACGGTTAAATGGGGTGCTACTGGCTTTTCGGTTTACAACCATATGTATATTCCTCGTGACTTTGGAAACCCTGAGCAAAACTTTTGGAATTTAGTTAATGAGGCAATTCTTTGCGACGTGGCTGTAGAGAGACAAGTCGAAATTACTGGATCAGATGCTGCTAAATTCACTCAACTCTTAACTCCTCGTGATCTTTCAAAGCTTGAAGTAGGACAATGTAAATATGTTTTGATTACCAATAACGAGGGTGGTATTTTAAATGATCCTGTACTTTTGAGATTAGCTGAGAACCAATTTTGGCTTTCACTTGCAGATAGTGATGTTATTTTATGGGCACAAGGTGTTGCTGTAAATTCAGGATTAAATGTAAAAATTACTGAACCAGATGTTTCTCCACTTCAATTACAGGGTCCCAACTCTGGTAAAATAATGGAAGAATTATTTGGTAAAAGTATAATGGATCTGAAATATTACTGGCTTCGTGAATTAAATCTTGAAGGAATTCCATTAATTGTTTCAAGAACTGGTTGGTCAAGTGAACTTGGCTATGAACTTTATTTAAGAGATGGATCTAGAGGTAATGAACTTTGGGAAAAAATTATGACTGTGGGAAAAGAATTTGGATTAAAACCAGGTCATACTTCATCAATACGTAGAATAGAAGGAGGAATGTTATCTTACCATGCTGATGCAGATATTAATACTAACCCCTATGAACTTGGTTTAGATCGATTAATAAATACTGAAATGGAAGCTAACTTCGTAGGTAAAGCAGCATTAAAAAATATTAAGATTAAAGGAATTAAAAGAAAACAGGTTGGTGTAATAATTGATTGTGAACCTTTAAAAGGACCTAACACCACATTTTGGAAATTGATTAAAAACGGTAAAGTAATTGGTAAAATAACTTCTGCTATTTATTCACCCAGATTAAAACAAAACATAGGGCTTGCGATGGTTGCTATTGAGGAAAGCAAACTTGGGACAATCTTTGACTTACAAGTATCTTCTAAAAAAATAAAAGCTACCATTGTTGAAAAGCCTTTTTTTGATCCAAAAAAAAAAATAGCTTTAGCTGGATAATAAATGATATTATGATTTTTAAACAACTCTTTGATACAAACTCAAGTACATACACTTATATGATCGCTTCAGCAAAAGGGAGAGAAGCTTTAATAATTGATCCAGTTTTAGAAAATGTTGAAACTTATATTAAACTATTAAACGAACTAAATTTAAAATTAGTTAAAGTAATTGATACTCACATTCATGCCGATCATGTAACAGGTGCCTTTAAACTTAAAGATATAACAAAATGTTCTACAATTATGGGCGATCATACCCCAGCTGAAGCTGTAGAAATTAAAGTCAAAGATGATGACTATATAAATTTAGATAATTTAAAAATTAGAGCCATATACACTCCTGGGCATACATCTGATAGTTATAGTTTCTTAATGGATAATTATCTTTTTTCTGGAGACACTTTGTTAATAAATGGAACTGGCAGAACAGACTTTCAAAATGGTAATGCAAAGGATGCTTATAATTCAATTTTTAATAAACTTTTAAAACTTCCAGAAGAAACTCTTTTATATCCTGCACATGATTATAAAGGAGAAAAGGTAAGTACAATTGGAAATGAAAAAAAATTTAATCCTAGGCTACAAGTTAAAAACGTAGATGACTATATAGAAATTATGAATAATTTAGATTTAAAAAAACCAACACAACTTGAATTTAATATATCAAAAAATATTAATTTAGGAGCTTAAATCTAAATTGAAGATTTAATAGCTTCATAAATTAGATCTTTAGTTGTTTCACCAATACTTCTATAAACTTCTTTGCTATTCTTAAATATTAAAAGTGTAGTTTGATATTGAACATCCAGTAAACTTGCAATTTCTTTATTTGTTACATCAAATGTAAAATATTGAATATTATCAAATTCATCTTTTGCTTTATTTAAAACTTTTATTTGACTTGCACAAGATGAACAATATTTAATCCAAGAACTTACTATTACAACCTTGCCTTCTGATTGAGCTTTATCAAACAACGCTTTATTAAATGTCGTTTCTTTTCCCATTGCATTGGCACTAAATACAAATACAAAAATAAATATAAAAAAATTTTTCATAATATTATTTTACATGAAATTATCTTAAAAGTTAAATTATATTAATATTTATTATTAATAAATATAAAATGGTAGCGGGAAGTGGAATCGAACCACTGACCTCAGGCTTATGAGTCCTGCGCTCTAACCGACTGAGCTACCCCGCCACTTAATCATCGTTGTTTTATAATAAATTTTATTTTCTGTCCAATCAAGTATTTGCCCATTTTCCTTGCTGACTAAGTCAAGAGTGTATCAAGGATATATGGCTTTTTTGTTAGTCAAGATTATTATAACGTATAGAGATTATGAAAAAACTTTTAGGGATCGTGGTTCTGGGTTTGTTGTTGAGTGGGAATGCTTATTCTAAAACAATAG